>Ga0315291_10000256_pt1 | contig 67864 bp, 70 predicted proteins | sample YL17G12_20_MG_FD_203070 | JGI IMG/M metagenome (GOLD analysis project Ga0315291, IMG submission 203070) | Sediment microbial communities from Yellowstone Lake, YNP, Wyoming, USA - YL17G12_20 | ecosystem: Environmental > Aquatic > Freshwater > Lake > Sediment | place: USA: Wyoming | collected... | reverse complement strand
TAATCCCCGAAGTCATTTTTACCGTTCCAGTAGACGTTGTTCTGGCCTGCTTTTCCGCCGTTTGTGCCGGAGCTTAAGAACTTCTGGCTTACTGCCTTGCCTGTTATGTCATAAATGATCAGTTTTACGCTTGTATCAGAGGAAAGGTTGTATATTATCGTTGTCCCTTCGCCGCGGCCCGGCCTGAATGGATTCGGCACGTTCTTTGGCTTGCTTGTAACAGTAAAAACTTTGGTGAGCCCAAGCTTCTCGATCTTGAAATAGTCGGTTGAGCCGACAAGATTTGAAGCGCGAATTTCGATCTTGTGAGCAGTGTCGCTAAGTTCAGACGGCGGGCTGAATGAAAAATGGTATTTTTGAGGCCCGGTATTTATCAGATCAACCAAATATTTATTGCTGTCAATGTAGACCTCAACTGTCGCTTTTCCCATGCTCTCGTCAATTACGTCCGCTTGAATATCAGGTTTTCCGGATATACTAGTTATAGATGAAGCACTTTTCAAATTTATTGGCACATTATCAATTGTGACATTATAGATATAGACATCGCCAAAAAGCGTGTATATATACCCTGAATGCAGCGTGTAATTAACGCTATCCGATGCCCCGAGAGAGACCGCTTGCCTATGATCGGAATAAAGCTCGTAATTTTGGGAAGAGGAACTTTTAGAAGTGCCTGCGCCTCCAATTGTGCCAGTCGGTATATAATAGCTTTCGCTTGTCATTGTGAAGGCAAATGCGCCTGATGCGCTTATCAGAAGGATAACAAGAAATGTCAAAAAAGAGATCTTTTGTTTAATTGACCAGTTTAGCATGGTTATATAAATCCTCTTAGACATTATTAAAGATATCATATCAGAAAATCTCCGGAATTGCAAGGCGAAACAGCGAGAGATTTAAATGCATATCTTGGGGACCCTTTTCCCTATTCCGCAGATTATTTCATAACTGATCGTGTCCGCCAGTTTCGCAACATCATCGGCAGATATAGTCTCTTTTCCCTGGTTCCCTATCAAAGCGACCTCATCCCCCGCCTTTACGTTCGAATTACCCACGTCCACCAGCGTCAAGTCCATGCATACCCTTCCAACTATCGGATACCGCTTTCCCCCTATCAACACTTCCCCTTTATTTGAAAGCGCCCTGGGAAGTCCGTCAGCATAGCCTACGGGTAGCGTGGCTATTTTCGTTGCCTTTTTGGCAACATATGTGGAACCATAGCTCAAGGGCGTCCCTGCTTGAACCCTTTTCAGGTATACAACATGTGTTATAAAGCGAAGAGCGGGTTTTAGCTTGGTCCCTACCTTTTTCCCTCCGGGAGGATAAAGCCCGTACATGGAAAGGCCGACCCTCACCATATCAAGATGGCTCTCCTTGTGGTAAAGGACCGCGGCGCTGTTCGCGGCATGCAGAATGTAGCCCAAAGAATCTATCTTGGAAATAAAGGACTTGAACCTTTTAAGCTGCCGGGAAGTGAATTCTTCCATTTCCTCGGCACCGGCAAAATGAGTGAATATGCCTTCGATCTTCACGTTAGGCAGCTTTGATATCTTATTGAACAGGTCCTTTGCCTCGCTGAAATGCGCCCCTATCCTTCCCATTCCGGTGTCAACCTTGAGATGGACCCTCGCTGTTTTTCCCGATCTTCTTGCGGCAGCGGAGAGCGATCTTGCAAGTTCAAGAGTATATACTGTTTGTATGAAACCGTTCTTAACGACATCCCCTGCGCTTAAAGGATTGACTTCGCTAAGCAGAAGTATGGGGGCCTTTATTGCGGCTCTCTTTAACTCAAGGGCCTCCGCGAGTGTCGCAACCGCCAGGTAATCCACGCTTCCCTCAATGGCTTTTGAAACAGGCACGGCTCCATGCCCGTAAGCATCCGCTTTGACTACGGCCATGAATTTCACGTTCTTATCAAGAAGTTTCTTAAGCTCCCTTATATTATGCAATATGTTAGGTATGCTTATTTCAACGAAAGTCTGATTTTCCGGCTTCATTTCTTCCTGAACTCCTCAAGTTTATCTATGTATTCGTCCTTAAGCTTGAAATCGCCGAGCGATACGTCCCTTATGGTCTTGAGACCGTGGAAATCAGAACCGCCCGTCATTAATAATCCGTATTTTACCGCGAGCGCGCGGTAATGCTTCAGTTGATTATCCGAATGCTTGCTGTAGAAAACTTCGATGCCAGCCAATCCTTTTACCATCAGCTCGGGTATCATCTCATCCTTGTTCGAGACCGCCGGGTGCGCGAAGACCGGGATGCCTCCCGCCTTTTTTATCGTTTCGACCGCCTGAACAGGTGTAAGCCTGAAATGTGGAACATACGCAGGGGATTTGGAATCAAGATACCTGTTGAAAGCTTCCTGGATGCTCTTGACATATCCCTTTTCAAGCAGGACCCTTGCCACATGGGGCCTTCCCGCGGACCCGATCTCGGCAAGCTTCAGGACATCTTCCGCGCTTATGTCGATCTTAAGTTTATTCAGCTTTTCCACTATCTTGTATATCCTGTTCGTGCGGTCCTCGCGGATCTTTAACAGCAGATCCTTCAGCCACTGCGCCTTGTAATCGATGAAATATCCGAGTATGTGGATCTCCGTATCCGGAAGGTCCGTGGTGAACTCTATCCCGGGTATGATTTTTACCCCCAGCTTCTTTCCTTCCGCAATAGCATGATCGATCCCATCAACAATATCGTGGTCCGTTATGGAAATTACCGTAAGTCCCGCGTCGCTCGCCTTTTTTACGATCTCTTCAGGGGACAATAATCCATCCGAGAAATTAGAGTGGATATGCAGATCTGCTGGCATAGGGGAAAATTATACCTCACCCCAAATTATTTCGCTATCATATTCTACCAAAATTATAGCTTTGCTCCCCTCTCCATTTCATGGAGAGGGGTAAGGGGGTGAGGAAAAATAAAAAGCTACCAAGCGGTAAAATCGACCTACTTGGTAGCTTTATTGGATTCGTTAAGCTGGAACTATGCCATTCCGCCGATCCTGAACATCTTTGTTCCGCACTTCGGGCATTTTCCCGATACGGCTTTCCTTTTGTTCTTCAGAGTTACTTCTTTTGCATTTTCCATTGTCTGTTTCTTTTTGCACTTCACGCAATAACCTTTGACTTCTGCCATAATTCACCTCCTAATCGATCTTAATTTCCTTTTTCTGATGAGCATTCTAAGAGCAACCTGTTTCATAGTCAAGCGTATTTTTTATAATTGCCCGAGCATCTTGTGCACCTGGGGGATCACCCTTACATTGCTCAGGTGTCTCTTTGCGATAGCGTGGAACGAGATCATCTGTTCGGGAGTCGGCCCGTGTTTTATTTCCCTCACAGGAGTGACCGGCTGCAGCACCAGAGGTATTTCTCTGTTTATCTCTGCAATGGCCTTGGAAGTGTTTTCTATTTCCAAGGGCTTTGATTGTTTTCCGAAAACGATCTTCACGAACAATTCCTTCGCTTTTGCCGCATGAAGCGCTTTCTTGTGTTCCTGAAGCCTGTCCGATGATCCCGTCATGCTAGGCAGCTTAATATCCATAGCCACTATGTCGATAATGTCTATTATCTCGGAAAGCCTCTCAGGCATTGTGCCGTTAGTTTCAAGGTATATTTTCAGCTCCTTTGCCCTGATCTTCGGGATAAGGTTCTTGAGAAAATCCACCTGAAGAAGAGGCTCTCCGCCGGTTATAGAGATGCTGTGATGAAGGCTTTTTTGCTTGTTGAACTGGTCGATAAATCCCGACAATTGATCGACGGTCGCGGGATTGTTGTAAAACTTGAAATCCTTTTTCCCGGGGGTTTCCTCCATCCTGAACGTTTTTTGGGGAACAAGGCTTTCTGGGCTGTCGCAATATTGACAGCTCATATTGCACATCAAAAACCTGATAAATATCTGTCTCTCTCCAATATAGAGGCCTTCACCTTGAATTGAGGAAAAGATCTCATGGAGCTGCGCTTCCGTGGTGCTCACTTTGCTGCCTTATATGTTCTTTCCACCACCACGCCTTCCTCCCCCATGACGCCCATAGAATTCCCGTTTACGTACACATTAACGCCCCCGCCATTGCCCGCCTTAACCTTTATTTCCCTGCCGACAAATCTTAGTTTTGCGCCCGGCCCGAGAGTTTCGCTGTAAAGCTCTTTGGTGCCGGAAGAAACAGAGACCCAAGATCTTCCGACCGTTTCGAGCTTTACCTCAACCCTGCCTTCAGGGACCGTGCCTTTTTCAACAATATTCACTGTGGCGGCTTTTTCCGGGGCTTTTTTTATCGCGGTTTTCATATCCTCTACTTTCCCGGTCGCGGGAGGATTGGCTTTGACCACTGCCGCTTTTTTAAGATATATGGAGACATCCCTGTAAATTATAATGAGGAGCAGCAAAATCAAAGCCGAAAGCAAGGCTATGTAAAAAATGTTCTTGTTGAACGTTATTTTTGGGACCTCGGGGACCTTAAATTTCAATATCTTTGGCATGGAAATGATCTTGTTTATGTTAGGGGCGGATGATAATGATTTTTTTTCTTCCTCCCTGCTCTTATAATAATTCATGAGCTCGCCGATGAGGTCCTTAGAAGCAAGCCCTAAAAAGTTCGCATAGGCCTTTAAAAATCCTTTTGCATATACCTGGGACGGGATCAAAAGGTAATTATCGTCTTCCAGTGCCTGGATATATTTCTTGTTTATCCTTGTCTCAGCAGCGACATCTGCGATCGATATGTTTTTTTCTTCTCTTTTGTCACGTAATATATTTCCTATGCTCACGGTGCCTCTCCCTGCGACTGCTCCTTGGGAAGGATGGCTCCTTCTTTAAATACCGAGATATCATCGGCCGGCAAAGGAGCAAGGTCGCTCAGGTCCTTCAGCCCGAAATGCCTCAAGAAATCAACTGTCGTGCCGTAAAGGATAGGCCTACCAAGCCCTTCTCCCCTTCCGACCTCCTGTATCAATCTTTTCTCAAGGAGCGTTTCAACAACGCCGTCCGAATTGACCCCTCTTATGTTCTCTATGGTAAGCCTCGTGATAGGCTGCTTATAAGCGATTATTGCCAGCGTTTCAAGCGCCGCATTTGAAAGCGTGGTCAGGATCGGGGAATGGATCAGCTTGTCCACATAATCCACGTTTTCAGGCTTTGTGACCATATGATAGCCGCCGGCGATCTTCACGATATTGACGCCCCTGTTCTCATATTCCACAAAAAGCTCATAAAGGGTCTTTTCTATCAATTTCATGTCCACGCCTATTACGGACTGCAGCTCTTCGATGGTGACCGGTTTCTTCGTTATGAACAGGAGCGATTCAAGGATGGTCTTTAACCTGGGATAACTTATTTCGATGTTGCCTTCCAACTATTCTTCCGCCTTTCCCGAGTACAGATAGATTTCCCCGAACGCGTCGCTCTGCAGTATTTTTATCAATTTTTGCCTCATGAGCTCAAGTATCGCCAGGAACGTGACAATAATTTCCACCTTGACGAACCTCTCAAACAGGGAATTAAAGCTTATTCCCGATGGATTCGCATTCACTTTTACGAGGATCTCGGAGATCTTGTCCTTCACCGAGAAGCTCTCGGCAACTATCTCCCCTGTTTTGTCCCGGTTTTCAGCCTCATCCCAGACGCGCTTAAATGCCGACACCAGGTCCCTCATTGAAACTTCCACCAAAAATATCTCCCTGTCCTCAAGCGCTTCTTCCGGCTTATATCTTGTATAAACCCTCTGAAAAACCTCTTTTCTCTCCTTAAGGCTCTGGGCAAGCCCTTTGTAGATCTTGTACTCAGCCAGCCTCTCCAAAAGCTCTTCCTCCACGCTCAGCAGGTCTTCTTCATCCTCGGCTATCGGCTGTTCAGGAAGCAGCATCCTGGATTTCATCTCCAGAAGATATGCGGCCATTAAAAGAAATTCCCCGGCGATCACAATGTTGAGCTTTTCCATTGTCTTGATGTATTCCATGAAGCCGGAAGTGACGTTCGTGAGCGAAACCTTGTAGAGGTCAACTTCGCCTTTGTCTATCATTGCGAGAAGGAGATCGAACGGCCCCTCGAACACGTCCAGCTTCACCTTGTATGAGCTGAGAAGGGCTTTGTCTTCTTCAAGGTCCTGATCTACCTGACCTTCAGCGCTGTTCTGCATTTTATAGTATCCCCATCGCCTTTTTTGCCTCTAAAAGGGTCTGTCTTGCGATCACTTGGGCCTTTTTGCTCCCTTCATTAAAGACTTCCCTGACATGATCTTTTGTTTTTTCCAGCGTTTTTCTTTTCTCGTAGATCGGGGCAAGGCGATCTATTATTTTCTTGGCAATATTCTTTTTACATTCCACGCAGCCTATTTTCGCGCTCGAGCAATCAAGGCTTATCTGCCTTACTTCATCCTTATTAAAGATCTTATGATAGGCAAAAATAGTGCAGACTTCCGGATGCCCCTTATCTCCCTTTTTTATCCTGGCAGGATCGGTTATGGCTTCCCCAATCTTGTTAATTATAACTTCCGGCGGGTCCGAAATTGCGATCGTGTTGTTGTAGCTCTTGCTCATTTTCCTTCCGTCAAGCCCCGGCAATACCGGAGCTTCCGTGAGAAGATCCTTCGGGAGGGGGAAAACCTCCTTGTAAAAATGATTGAACCTTCTTGCTATTTCCCTTGTAAGTTCCAGATGGGGCAGTTGGTCCTGCCCGACAGGCACTACATCGGCTTTATATATCAGAATATCCGCGGCTTGAAGCACGGGATAACCAAGGAAACCGTATGTCCCGAGGTCTTTTCCCTTCAATTCCTCGATCTGCGCCTTGTATGTGGGGATCCTTTCAAGCCATGGAAGAGGCGTTATCATTGAGAACATAAGATGGAGTTCGCTGTGTTCCGGGATGTCCGATTGTATGAAAAGTGTCGATCTTTCGGGATCAAGCCCGGCGCTTAGCATGTCGAGCGCCACATCCATGATGTTCTCTTTCAGTCTGCCTGTATCGGCATAGCCGGTCGTTAATGCGTGGATGTCCGCAATGAAATAAAAACATTCGTATTTTTCCTGAAGCTTGACCCAGTTCGATAGCGCTCCAACGAGGTTGCCGAGATGGAGCTTTCCGGACGGCTGGATCCCAGATAAAGCCCGTTTGCTTTTCATATTTTTTATGATTATATCACAGAACTTTCTTTTTTGTCTGGCGCAATATCAAGTCTTCTAAGCGCGAATTCCGCGACCTGTTTGAAAGCCGGCGCGGCCACTTTTTCCCCCCAATATACCGGCTTGGGATCGTCCACCACCACAAGAACGGCTATTCGCGGCTTATCCAAAGGCGTAAAACCGATAAAAGAGGAAACAAAATGCCCTTCCATATATCCAATCCCTCCCGGACGAGCTTTTTGTGCAGTGCCTGTCTTCCCGCCGACCCTGAACCCGGATATTTTTGCGGACTGTCCTGTTCCATTCTCCACCGTATCTTCGCATAATTCGAGAACGTTACCCGCGGTCTTTTCGGAGATCGCCTGCCCCATCTTCTCCGGGGCAAATATTTTAAAATAATGCGCGTCATTGCTCTCTATTTTTTTCACAAGCCTTGGCTTCATCTTTATCCCGCCGTTCGCTATAGCCGACAGGGATGAGATCAGCTGCACAGGCGTGACCGCTATGCTTTGCCCGAAAGCCATCATCCCTATGTCTGGCTTGTTCCACAAAGACGGGGCGTTAAGTATCCCCCTGGATTCGCCGAAGAGTCCAACCCCCGTTAATTCGCCAAAGCCAAAATCCTTCATGTGCTTATAAAATTTTTCCTTTCCAAGCTTCAAAGCTATCTGTACAGCCCCTGTGTTCACGGATTCGCGCAGGATCTCTTTTACCGAAAGATATCTTGTGTCAAATTTCGTTCTGTGCGAATTCTTTATTGTGCGCCCGCCCAGTTTTATCGAATCCGGACAGTAGACCTTTGTGTCTTTGGATATTACCCCCTCATCGATCGCGCTTGAAACGGTCACGAGCTTGAACGTCGAGCCAGGCTCATAAACATCGGTAACAGCGCGGTTGTACCAGATGTTTTCATTGTATTTTTGGTACTCGTTAGGATCGAAGGCCGGATATGAAGCGAGCGCCAGTATTTCGCCGCTCTTTACATCCATCACTATTATACTGCCGGAATTGGCATGGTAAGACTCTACCGCTTTTTTTAACTCCGTCTCGGCCCTGTATTGTATCGGCTCATCTATGGTCAGGGTCAGGTTGCCTCCATTAGTTGAAGATTTAAGCACTCTTAGGTTGGATGTGAGGATCTCGCGCCCGCGCGGGTCGTTCTCGGTAATAAGGCTGCCTTCTTCCCCTTTTAAATACTTGTCATAAGAAATTTCAATGCCGGAAAGCCCTTGATTATCCATGCCGACAAAACCGATTATCTGCGAAGCAAGTTTTCCTTTTGGATATACCCGTTTTTTTTCCTGCAGTATCCCGATGCCGGAAAGTTTTTTTTCTTTTATTTTCCAGGCAAGCGGCTCTTCTATCTTCCTTATTATCCAGACAAACGGCTTCCCGGAATTCAGTCTCTGAAGGATGATCGATCTTTTTTCCTTCAATATCTTTGAAACAATTTCAGCCGTTTCAGCTTTGTTCTTGATCTCTGACGGGACGGCAAAAACAGAGTAAGCATTTATAGAAGTGGCGAGCAGGCTCCCGCTCCTGTCATATATGTCCCCCCTGTCGGGAGACAGGGTTATGATCCTGAGCCTCTGATCATTGGCTTTTTCCAAAAAGAATTCATGTTTGATGATCTGAAGGTAGAAAAGCCTGAATGCAAGAAGAATGAATATGAAAGTGACCGCGAACAAAAGCTCCGTTGCTCTTGCCCTGCCCGGCTGCAATACCGCGTTGCCTTCTGAATTATCCATTGCAAAGTTCCGGAATAAGCATTTCCAGCATCATTTTTGGAGAAGCGCCGCTCTTCATTTTCAGGTCGGCCAGATGGAGCGTTTTTATGTCCTTCTCAAGCTCTTTAAGGGTGAATCTTCCGGTCTTTTCCGCGCATTTTTTTATGTAAAAAGGGTTGGCATTAAGTTCCCTGGCTATGTCGCGCTGACCAACGCCCTTATCCTCCAGATATTTCACCTGCAGTAGCATCCTGTATAGCTTTGCGAGCATCCCGATCAACATGTGCGGGTCTTGGTTATCTTTAAATAATCTGCTTAAGCATTTCATTGCTTCCTGAGTATTCTTGTCCCTTATAGCGTTCGACAGGGCAAAAGCATCCATTTCTCCTGAGCTAGCGAGCATTGACACGTCTTTTTCCTCAATAAATTCCGCATCTCCGATAAATGTCGCTATTTTTTCGATCTCCTTGTCAAGCATCCTCAGGTTCGGGCCGACTATCTCAATCAATAGATTGGCCGCATGGCTGCCGATCTTTTTCCCGTATATCTTCACCCGATTAACGATCCATGCAAGCACTTTATCCTGCTCCCATTCGGTGAATTTCTTGAATTCCCTTACCTCGCCTATTCTTTCGATGAGCTTATAGAATTTTCTTCTTCTGTCCAGGCCGTCATAATAAACAAATATGACCTTTACGCTTTCATCCAGGTTCTGAAGAACGCCGAACAATCTTTCCTCGTTCTTTTCATCATATTTGAGGGAATCGATAATTATCAGCCTGCTCCCTCCCAATAAAGGCGGCGTCGTAAGGGCGGGGATTATCGCTTCCAGCTCGGTCCGCTCCCCGTTGATCCGCTCAAAGTTGAATTCCGAATATTTTCCCTTAATGCTTTTCAGTTCTCCGTCGAGGAGGAAATCTTCGTCGCCATAGAACAAGCTTATCTTAGGCATATAATTTTCTCTCTTCCGCTATCGTTGTCGGGCTGCCGTGCCCGGGATAGACCGCTGTTTCATCCGGCAGTTCCATTAATCTTTTGATGGACTTCTGCATCTCTTCTTCGCTTCCGCCGGGGATATCCGTCCTGCCGTAAGTTCCGGCAAAAAGCGTGTCGCCGCTGAAAAGCACTCCGTTCCCGTAAAGGCAAATGCTTCCTTTCGAATGCCCGGATGTCTTTATCACCTTCAGTTGGAGCTCGCCGATATTTATCATATTGTTGTCCTTGAGCAGTTTTTCGATCGAAAGATCCTGGATCTTTAAGCCGGAAAACTCCTCAAAATAGCCCTTGTAATCCTCTATCATCTTATAGCCGTCCTCACCCAGCGCCGCCACAATGCCATATTTTTCCGCCAGCTCGAAATTCGCGCCCACGTGATCGGGATGCGCGTGAGTGTTCACTATTAATATCGGCTTCAGTTTTTCGGTCTCAATTGCTTCGATTATCTTTTCTGCTTCGGCCCCAGGATCGATGATAACAGCTTCCTTTGTCTTGCTTGAGGCAACTATGTAGCAGTTCGTCCTTAACTCCCCGACTGGAACAGTTTTTATTATCATTTTATTTTCTTTAGCCGCCGAGAGGACTTGAACCTCCAACCTGCTGATTACAAATCAGCTGCTCTACCATTGAGCTACAGCGGCACTTAATCAATAGCCCGCGGTCGGAATTGAACCGACGACCTGCTGATTACGAATCAGCTGCTCTACCAGCTGAGCTACACGGGCGGGATTTAAAGCATTATATAAGAGTTTTACTTGTTAGACAATACGCGGGTTATTCGTGGCATGGTTTTTGCCTTTTTATCGTACAAATAAAGAAAGACCAAGTAAATAAATAAGAAGATCGAGCCCAGGATTAATCCCTTTATCAAGTATCCGATGAAGAATGCAAAGATCGGGAATATAAATATCAAAATGCTGGACGATACAACATGAGCTTCGGGGACTTCGACTTCAACAACATCGCATACGACAGCTTCAACATTATTTTTCACAGCCATTGACAAAACTCCGGCTTGGTCAAAATGGCAAATACCGCACTTGGCACATGCAAAGCTTGCCTTTATCTCGATTTCGACAAGGCCCGGCCCGATGATCCTGGTCACCTTCCCCGATTCTTTCACCGCGTGACTTTTGCCCCAAAAATATATGTGAAGTAAGCGGAGATAGAAGTCAGGTTATCTGTCATAAGAAGCGATCCAGCTATTATCAAGATTATCCCGCTAATAACTGAGATGGCTCTTAAATAATTTTTAGTTCTCTTAAAGACCACCAGAAAATAATCGAAAGCAACCGCTGAAAAGAATATCGGCAATCCCAATCCTATACAATAAGAAAGGAGCAGCAGCCCTCCGTAAAACCTAGTTTCAGAAGTGGATGCAATAATCAATATCGATGACAGTATCGGGCCCACGCACGGCACCCAGGCGGCGGCAAATGTCATGCCCAGGATAAAAGCTCCCGCATAACCAACAGGCCTGTTCCTTATGCTGAACTTTTTTTCCATTTCAAAAGATCTTATCCTCAATATGCCGGTCAATGTTAACCCGAATAAAATAATGACCGACCCGCCTATGATCCTTAAATAGTTCTGGAATTCAAAAACAAAACTGCCGGCAAAAGATGCGGAAAACCCGAGCAGGGTAAAAATAATGGAAAACCCTAAAATAAAATGCAAGGAGCCAGTTATGGTTTTATATAATAATTGTTTCGTATCCCTTTGTGAAAGTTCCTCTATGGAAAACCCGGTCATATAAGATATATAAGATGGTATTAGCGGTAAAATACACGGGCTGAAAAAAGTCAAAAGGCCAGCGAGAAAAGCGACAAGTAAGTTCATCTTAACGTCCTTATAATTTCTTTCTCAAGATCTTCAGCCGAAATATAATAGGAATTGAATACGATCTTCCCTGTTCTATCCAAAATAAATATCCTTGGAATAAACCGGACGTTATAAGCGGCGGCAACGCTGCCCTCTTCATCCAGGAGAACATGAAAAGACAGGTTGTTTTTGCCGGCAAATAGCCGGACAATATTTGCATTTTCCTTCATGCTTACGGCGATAACATCAAAGTTCTTTGATCTATATTTTTGATAAATGGGCTCTAACTGGGGGATCTCTTCCTGACAGGGGGGGCATTCCGTCTGGAAAAATGCCAATAACACCACCTTGCCTTTATACGAATTCAAAGAAACCGCGTTGCCCGACATATCCTTTAATGCAAATTCTTTGCTCTTATTTGGGGTCGGAACATTGCTGAAAGCCGAGGCCGCTGCGGAAAGAACCAAAATGAATAAAAGAAGTATCGCTGATTTTTTCATATTTTAACCGATCAATTTTAAGTTGACCGGGCCCGAAGGGATTCGAACCCTCGATCTTCTGCGTGACAGGCAGACGTGTTAGGCCAACTACACTACGGGCCCAGGATGGATATTATTTTATCTGAAATTATCTAAATAATCTAGCGATATATCAATGGAGCATTTATGCATACAATGAAAATACTATTTAATAGGACATTTGATATAAAAAAGAACATAATTACGCCCTGCCTTAGGATCCCCGTCTCAAAAACAAATTTATACAACCGTAAAAATGGGGCTTATTCTATAGGATTAGGCCTCGGAAAATCGAATTGGAATGAAGAAATGTGGGCGTATGTATATCGCAGGGCGGAATCAAAAGGGAAAATTTTTAGCGCAATAGAGGGGGATTATCAATTTAAATATGCTTTGATCCTTCTTAGAGATGGCTATGGCAGACCGTGGAAGAACGAACGTTATGCAGCTAAAATCACTACATTTTGGTTAAAAGAAGAAATTAAGGTCCGCAATCCTGGAACAAATATCTCTGGTCATGCTTTTGTTTTTGGTGACATAACTCCGGAGGAATTCAGGAATGTGGTTGGGCTTCATGAATATTATGAATCATTGGGTCATGAACATGCTGAAGCATGTGAGGTTGATTTAACCCATGCGAAGAAGCAAGGTGGTTTATTTTATAGTAAATATGCGGAATGGATATATAGACTTGAAACAGACACAGTTGCCATCCCAAATGAGGGAGAACAAAGAGGCTATTTTAATAGAGCAATAAGTGCCTTTACCGAACAATACGACCCCCTCAAATATGAGCCCGTTCAATATCTTGACCTGTTTTTTCAAGTACTTACTCAAAGAAAATAGACAATTATTCTTTGCTCTGATAATATAAACATCGTGCTCACTACTTCCGGCAAGAAAATAGTAAATGAAAAAGGCCAAGAGGTCATCCTTCGTTCGATCGGCATCGGCGGATGGCTGATGATGGAAGGATACATGCTTGGCGGAAAGAACATTCCCGAGCATGTTTTCAAGGATAAAATAAAAGCTCTTTACGGCAAAAGAAAGCTTGAACGATTCACCTCCGATTTTCAAGAACACTTTTTCAATGAAAATGACGTCGCCAGGATAAAGAACCTCGGATTTAACTGCGCAAGATTGCCCTTCAATTACAGAGTGTTGGCCGGAAAGAACGGCTTTAAGTTATTGGATAATGTAGTTCGATGGTTCAGTAAATACAAGGTTTACCTGATACTCGACCTCCATGCAGCCCCGGGATCGCAAAATTATGACTGGCATAGCGATTCCGACGGCGTGGCCAAGCTATGGAATGACGATAAATTCATCAAACAGACCGTCAATTTATGGGACAAGATATCAAAAAGATATAAGAATGAAGGATATATCGCCGGCTACGATATCCTCAATGAACCTGTAACAAAAAAAGTAAATAAGATCAATATTCTCTATAGTAGGATTATCGATGTTATCCGAAAGAACAAGGATCATCATATCATCTTTATTGAACCGAACATGTGGGCTGCCGATTTCAAAGGGATAAAAAAATCAAAAGACGACAATTTCGCATGGAGCGTCCATTTCTACCTGCCCATCAATTTCACGTTCAACTGGAACCCTCTTTTAAAATGCCCTCCAAGAGCTTACATGAAAAAAGAATTGATGAAGTTCAAGAAGATCCAGGAAAGGGATAATGTGCCGATATTCGTCGGCGAGTTCGGCGTTGCGAGCAGGTGCACCGAATGCCACGCGGAATTAAAATGGGTCGAACATACTTTGAGCATTTTCAAGGAATTCGGCTGGTCATGGAGCTACTGGACATACAAGAGCGTGGCTGGAGCCCTTGTCCCCGACGGCTTATACAGGATATTCGATCACGAGATGTTCCGAAGGGATTCGGTGGCTCCCGGCATGGAAAACATATATAACATACTAGGATACAATGAAAAAAAGTTCTACAGGACCCTAGATACTGATAATTTCTCGCTTCACAAGGAACTTCACAAGATAATCTCCAGATATTAGTTTTACTGGAATATATCCGATATTTCTTCAATTAGTGAAATTTGATCGTACTTTTATCGAAATATACTCGAGGTATTACAATGACGAAGGTTTCATTTTCGCATTATCCAAAACCGTTTCGGGCTGCGATAAAGATCCTGAGGGATTATCGGACAAATCCAGATCGTGTCAACTCAGCCTTATCCAAACTTCGCAGAAAGAGCGTGAATATAGACCTGTACGGATCATGTCGATCGGTCGAAAAAGAAGAGATCCTTAAGTCAGGCGCCGTCTGGTTCCACACTATCGTAGGACCCTGCTTTTTTATCGGAGCGGCAGTGAAGAACAAGGAAGGAATAATTGACAGGGCAGCAGCCGGTCATTTTAGGGCCAGATTTGAACCTTCAGACCTCGAAAGATTACTTTCACGGATCCTGCCGATAGCGCCGGATGAAAAAGTAAATGCCTTTATAACCGGAAGTTCACAGCGCAACACGATAGCAGAAGCCCTGAAGAGCATCAATAATATCACAAATAATTTTAATAGGATCGACCTGCCGATGCAAAGCAATACAGATATCTGGCATTATCCCGTATTACGTGATATTAATAAGAATAACATGATCATTTCCGATCTTGGAAATGACCGGGAGGAAGAGATCGAATACCGCTTTGTATATTTTGGGGTCACCCCGGAAGATTGCATGCTCTTTAGCGTACACCGGAAAGATGAAATTACGCAGCGGATCAGGATAATCACACCGGATGTTGGCCTGATCGATCTATAGAAACGATCCCCCCGAAAGCAAATATCGAAAACTTTCAAGAGAGAGCCGCAAGGTATATATCTTGTGAATTATTGAAATTTTTGGCTGTTTTATCAGAGATATACATGAGGTGTCACCGTACATATGGCAGTGCGCATTAACAGTTCGTTATTTAAACTTTGGGGAATAAGTCGATGCAGCGGGCGGATAGCAAACGCAGTGAACAATGCATATCGCCCAGCCGTACTTTACACCACATCGGAGGGATTCAAATTGATCCCTCAATATTCCGCAAAAGCTATAGATATAGGATTCAAAAAGATAAGTACGCAATTAATGCCCCCGCTGAAGGTTTCAAATAAAAGCAACGACATTTCAACTTTTGAAGGCCAAGTATTGCTTATAAACCCGCATATCAAAGGCGGAAAATTAAGGCAATGCCTAAGCTCCTTGATCAAAGAGGGCATTGATAGTTCCGGCGATTTACTGAAACAGAACGGGATAAGCGTGCGGCCGGAGATAAAAACGACCGAAGACCTGGCTAATTATTTATCTGACCGATTAAAGAACAAGCTTTTCAGCATGCATGGGAGCGCGGAAAGCATTCGCGCGCTGGCAAATAATATCGAGGTCAGGCTCAATGCAATAAAGGCGGCCGTATTGCTCGGAAAAGACATAAACGGCATCGCAGGATCAATGGCTGCTGACATTAAGGACCTCGATTCATTGTCCATGCTTAAATATTCATTTGCGGAATATAATGCTTTAGTTGAAAGCCTCAATATTTTCCCTCACATTGAACGGACAGGTAATATTGATCAAGGGAAAATGACGATCAAGGAATTGGCGGCATATATTTCGGGCCTGCTAAAAAGAAGTACGCTTGATACCACATACAAAATATTCGAGATCGGGGTTCTGATAGAGAGCTTTGAAAGCTCGGTCAAATCGATTAAAAACAGCGATGTTGATACTGCAACATTAAAAGGCATGCTGAAGGAAATCGCATATTTAAAGACATTGCTTGCTTCTATTCAGAGATCCGGGACAAAAAGCATGCAGGTAATAAATGACCTGGTCGCTCTCGCAGTAAGCCGCCGAGACGGACCGATCACTGAAGATATCCTGAATAAAACCTTCAAAAAAGATTGCCATCTTGAAAATAAGCCCGATGACCAGCCTCATACTTTCCCCCAAATAACAAAAGAAGCGGCAAACAAGGTAAAGGTGCTTATTGTCGATGACGATCCGGGTGTCAGGCATTCCCTGCAAAGGTCATTTGAGGCGCTTGGATTTGGGGTGACCACAGCGGAAAGCGGCGATCTGGGGCTGGAAATCGTCAAACGTGGCGGATTTGACATTGTGTATTCAGATTTCACGATGCCGGGTATGGACGGGGTCGATTTTATCGGCGCTTTGAAACAGAATAACAAGGACATTCCCGCTTACATAATAAGCGCTTCGCCGCTGGAATTAGCGCCAAATAAATTATCTGAATTCATAAACGATGGAAACGCCATGTTTATTGTCAAAGATTTTGCAAATATGGATCGAATATTAAGGCCTGCCATTGAATCCGCACGAATAAAAGCTGGAATTATTGTCAAGGAAAAAGAAATAAACTCCCCCATTAGAAATAAACCCAACAAACAATCTGACCCATTTATAATATGGAAAGGAAGGCTTACTCACAAGCTTAATAATGTGATATTTGGCCTGGTTGTTTATAGCAATGGCATGCTTTCAGGGGCCATGAACGATAAAGAAGATTTCATTCCTTTGTGTGACTCGTATGAGCATTGCAAATCAATAATTGAAAAATTTAGAGAATTTGCGAAAGAATTTAGAAATCGACCAAAAGGGGACATTAAGTCACTTCCCAAAGATCTAAGGGATGACAAAGATGCAATTGACGCCATAACAAAAATAAGCGCTATGGGGGACAATGAATATAATAAGATCTCCAGAAGTGTGGCAGCCATCGTAATTTTATATGAGCCTATTTTAGATAAATTGCATGAGCATATCTCACTATTCAAGCAGAATAAAGACAAATCCACTCTTGCCACAATAGAATCGCTAGCATATAAACTGAAATATATAAACCTTGCCCTGGTGATGGAGCCGGGAAACGAAGAGATGAGGATGGCGTTAAAAACGATCGAATACATTCTGGACAACCTTTGATACCTTCAATATTTAAATTGTATTTTTCATTGCTGCTATCAAGATATATAAGGGGTGAAATCTTGCAATATGCCTGAAATACCGATAGGTCGGACGACTCCTTTGATAAGGCCGATAAAAATTAAAATGAACATTTTCCATGATTCTTGCGACTATCTTTACGCACACACTGACAGCCAAAAGATTAAAGAATCAGGAAAACTCGTATATTATGAGGGCATTCATACGGCAATAAAAGTATGCTTGGAACTAAAACAATTAATAGGGTTAGGGGAGCTGAGCGGAAGAAATGTCCTGGAAATTGCAACAGACCGCAGAAGCCCATATATGGAACTGCTGCAGAAAGAATGCGGCGCAAATGCATCAGTAGTTGATATTACGGGAACACCAAAAGTACCCGGTTTTCAGCTGCTGAATGAGAACAGAACGCCCTATCCGGATGATTGTTTCCACCTTGTAATTTCCCAGGGCATCCTGTTTCCCGAAAAACTCAGAAGCTTCCTTCATTGGAAAGACCCTCCATCTGTCATGGAAAACATAGTAAAAGACATTTACAGGATATTAAAACCCGGAGGTTTCTTTTTGTCCGAACATGAGGAGGAAACAAGAAGATTGAAATCCATCGGGCAGTTCGAATACAAAGGGATAGAAATTAATAGTGGGATGGAAATTAATGGCGCCGTTACTGATATTTGGCAAAAACCTGAAGGGGGCCTATCGAAATCTCCCGCCATTTTGGATAATAAAAAAATACAAAAGCGAGGCATATTTTAATCATGGCTACACAGATTAACAAGGCGGTTGTGATAAAAAAGATCTCCCGCTCATCGAGAGCTTTTCTATTGCTTAAGCCCGACGCCATCAGAAGAAAACAGATCGGGAAAGCGATCAGCTCCCTTTCCAGCCGTCTTGAAGATAAAGGGATAAAACACATGATAATAGCTCCCGTGCTTGCGAACATGAGCAATTTGCTCGCGGAAACATTGCTGAAGGAGCACGCTGGGAAAGAATGGTTTGAACAAAGCCAAAAACCCTTCATGATGGGCGTTCATCCCGATAACAGGATCCCGAGCACGCCTGTCGTGGCTTTTATCTTAGAGATGAAGAAAAGCGCCGGCCAGGACTTATTTAACATATTAAGGGGTAGTGACGTCATCGGGCCGACGGACCCATTCAAGGCGATCAAGGAACATCCTGAAAAGGCCGAAGAAATAAAAAAATGCGTGAGATACACCCTTATCAGTGAATATAACGACGCAATAATGCCCTTTGATGATCCTAATTGTCCGGTAATGAACAGGATCCATTGCTCCGCAAATGAAACAGAAGCCGAAGAAGAGATCGCGACATTTTATTTGTCAATTTTTGAATATGTATCGCCTTATTATAACCGTGAAGCCGCAAAAGATTTAAAGGCCCTTCCTTGCAATACAGGAATTACATACACACGTACCCCGGATGATTTCCGATTATCGCTTATTTCAGATGAATCAACTTATTGCGTGGCTTCTTCATTGAGCCGTGATAAAAGCTTAAATGATAAAATGGATTTTTTAAAAAAATCATCCGCTATAAATGCTTTTTACAGGGACTTTAAAGTCAATGATGCGGCTGAAATGGTCAGCCAAATAGATAAGTTGATGCCGAAGATGATCCAACTCAGAAATAAATTCTTCTTTTAAGAGCTATTTCCCCATTCTTAATCCACTCGACTAAAAAAACTTGAGCCGCCCGGGGTTCGAACCCGGCACCACCTGCTTAAAAGGCAGGTGCTCTACCAAATGAGCTAGCGGCCCACTCGCTGACGCTCGAAATGACAAAATCCCAATTTCAAATTACAAATTAAATCCAAAACCCCAATCTCCAAATTTATCATTTGGTTTTGGTCATTTATTTGACATTTGTCATTGGACATTTGTCATTCCATTTCTCTTAAAGAAATGGTGGCGCAGGCCGGAATCGAACCGGCGACACGCGGCTTTTCAGGCCGCTGCTCTACCAACTGAGCTACCGCGCCATCCTTCAACTTCCTCAGGATAAATTTTCAATTACTCGACGATTTCCTGAAAAAGTAGGAAAACCAGCTGCTTGGAGTTGAATTTTGCCTCGTCACCTGCAAATACAAGCTTGACGGCGGCTTATACGGGATGCTCGTCAGCTTCATCCCCGTTTCATCCGGAAGCTTGTCCCCTTTTTTATTATTGCATCTTACGCAGCAGGTCACGACATTTTCCCAAGCGTCATCCCCGCCGCGGGAGGTGGGGACAATATGATCTATCGTCAAATTATTGCTCCTTTTGCAGTACTGGCAAGTGTAATTATCCCTTAAAAAGATATTCTTTCTCGTGAACACAACACCGTTATACGGAATAGGGACATAATCCCTCAGCTTTATAACAAGCGGAAGCGTGTATTTCCCGCTGTTGACGTGCTTTTTACTGTTCTCTATGCTTTCCGCCTTGCCCTTAAAAACAAGCACTATCGCTCTTTTCCAGCTACATATATTAATGGGCAAGAGAGTCGCGTTCAAAACCAAGACCTTGGACTCAGGAACTTTGCCGCGCCGATCGGATTCCATTAAATTTCACCTTGAGCGGAAATTATACCAAGCGTTTCATTGAAAAACAACAGCCACTGTGAGATAATTTTCCGAGGATCATGGAGAGGTGGCCGAGTGGTTTAAGGCGGTAGTCTTGAAAACTACTGTACTGGAAACAGTACCGGGGGTTCGAATCCCTCCCTCTCCGTTCCTTGTTTATGAAAACTATAAAGATAGGCTCTTACACGCTCCCCTCCAATGTTATCCTTGCCCCTATGGCCGGAATTACGGACCTCCCTTTCAGGATGATATGCCGCGATCATGGGGCGAAATTCGCTTTCTTTGAAATGATAGACTGTAATTCTATTATTTACGGCAAAAAAAGTGAGGACAAGATCATAAAGACGATCCCAAATGACAGGCCGATCGCAGCTCAACTGATAGGCCCGGACCCAGATACGATGCTTCAGGCAGCTGAAAAGCTGATCGAAATGGTCGATATAAAATTCCTGGACATTAATGCCGCCTGCCCCGTATCGAAAATGGTAAAGAAAAAAGCTGGCGCATATTTCCTAAAGGAACCTGAAAACCTTTACAGGATCTTGAATTTGCTGTCTTCAAAGCTTGACCTGCCCGTTACGGTCAAGCTCCGTTCCGGATATCACAAAAATGATCATTCACATATCAAAGAGATCGCGAAGAAATGCGAGACAAACGGAGCAAGCGCGATATTCATTCATGGGCGCACCCAGGATCAGGGCTACTCGGGCGATGTTGACATGGAAGCCATAAAAGCAGTTAAACATGCCGTCAAAGTCCCTGTGTTCGGATCAGGCAATATTTTCAGTCCCGAGCTTGCCAAACGAATGATCGAGGAGACCGCATGCGACGGCGTAATGGTGGCAAGGGGAGCTTACGGCGATCCATGGATATTCAAAGATATCGAAGCATACTTAAGCTCTGGCAAACTTCCTCCAAAAAGGAAGATCGAAGAAAAACTCGAAGCCGCAAAGAAGCATATCGGCTATATTGAAAAGTACAAGGATATGGAAGCCAAAAGCAAGGTCGGCTATATGAGAAAAGTGGCGCAGTGGTATACGAAGGGATTCCCGCACACGTGCAGCATTAGAAGGATAATGGGCAATGCCGGGACCAAAGGACAGATTATAGCGTTACTGGAAAGAACGCCTGAAATCATTGGAACCGGCGGAGCATTTTCTTTAACAGATCGATAGGAAGCCCTACAACATTATCGCGGTCACCCTTGATGTTTTTCACGAACTTATCCCCTATTTCCTGAATAGCATATGAGCCGGCCTTATCAAGAACATGCTTGTCTTTAAGGTAATCATCGATGTCCTTATCGCTAAGGAGCTTGAAAGTCACATCGGTCACTGCATGGGCAGTAGCAGACCTGCCCTGTTTGAATAATGTAAGGCCTGTTATTACCTGATGTGTCCGCCCGGAAAGGCTTTGAAGCATTTCCTTTGCATGAGCAAGGTCTTTCGGTTTGCCGAATATTCTGCCGTCAAGCACGACGATCGTATCGGCGCCTATCACGAGCGAATCCTTGTTCCTGTCCGCCACATCCTTTGCTTTTTCATATGAGGCCTTTTCGGCAAAAACAAAAGGATCGGAATGGTCTAGGCTCGATTCATCAAAGCTGCTCGGCACTACCTTGAAATCTTTTGCTATCGCGCCTAAAAGCTCTTTGCGCCTGGGAGATATTGAGGCGAGTATGATCGTCATGGATATATTTTACCTTTTGGCAGGAACTTATTCAAACAAAAAGGCCCATTATAAATCAATATAACAGGCCTTTGTTTGAATCCAGAATTATTACATTCTTGGACCGAAATCCCTTCGCGGTCTGTCGCTTCTTTCTGTCTTCGGACGGGCTTCATTTACAACGATCTCTCGATCGCCGAATTTCTGGCCGTTCATGGAAGAAATAGCTTTTTCCGCATCGGCATCCTCAACTTCAACAAATCCAAATCCCTTGGACCTGCCGGAGAATTTGTCTGTTACGATCCTCACCGCAATGACCTTTACGTGCTCTTCGAACTTTGTCTTGAGCTCGTCTTCGGTCGTCGTCCAAGGAAGGTTGCCTACGAATAAACTCTTCGCCATCTACTTTTCACCTCACACATTCTTCTTCGTTAATGACTCTTAAAAACAAAAAATCCAAGACGAAGTAAGTCTTGGATAAACACAAGCTTTCTACAAATTAAAAATATACCTTACGAACAAAATCATTAACCTCGACCCTTAATGGAGGAATTTTAAAGGGGAATGCACATTATGTCAAGCGATTGTTTTTCCCTTCCCTTTCTTATATAATTCATTTGTCCCGCATCCTTATTATTAAAATAAGATGTGTTGCGGGATCCCGACTTTACGTCGGGAGATTTTGAGTTTTGACATTTGGATTTCGGCGCAGCCTTGGAGGAGTACCCAAGTGGTCCAAGGGGGCAGTTTGCTAAACTGTTAGGCCGGCGTAAGCCGACGCGTGGGTTCGAATCCCACCTCCTCCGATGATTTGTGAAGTGCATGAGGGACCAAAACAATAAAAGCCTGCTTGAAAAAATATTCTTAAAAACGTGGCATCCCTATTTTTGGATCGTTGCCGTCGCTTTTATCGTTTATGCTAAGATCTTGACCTGCGGCTTTAATTATTTAGACGATAATGCTTTCATTTTAAATCATCAGTTTTTCCTGAAGAACATTTCCAACGTTTTTGAGGTCTTTAAAAGGGGCTTTTTCCTTTCATATCAGGATGTCTATTATCGCCCATTACCCATCCTCTCTTTCATGTTTGACGCGCAATGGAGCGGCACTTCCCCATTAGGGTATCACATGACCAATGTCATTATCCATGCCCTTAATTCATGTCTGCTGTTCCTGTTTTTCATCAAATTAAAGTATAGAAAGGATCTGGCGTTTTTCTCTTCCTTGATCTTCGCCGTTCACCCTGTTTTAACTTTTGCCATTGCTAACATACCTGCCCGGACCGAACTACTTCTCGGATCCTTTGCTTTTGCATCCTTTATTGCTTATGTAGATCTTTGTGAGCGGAAGAAATTGAGATATTTTTGCTTGCATTTGCTCTTTTTTGCCATGGCTCTTTTCACAAAGGAAGTTGCTGTTGTTCTCATATTATTGTATTTTCTTTATTCCCAGCTTATCCTTCGGGAGAATTTCTTTTCGTTTCGCTCAGTGAAATTGATGATCGGCTGGGCAGTGATCCTTTTATTCTGGTCATGGTTCCGCCATAATGCTTTACATCAATTCACGGCCTTCTCCCCTTCTCAGATGCTTGTTTCTTTGTTCACCTATTTGCCGGCGGCAATTCAACTGACAGGAAAAGCGGTCTTCCCGTTCAACTTGTCTGTTTTCCCCACGATGAGAGACACAACTTTTGCCTACGGCATCATTTCACTTGCTTTGCTGGCTATTGGCTTATTTTTATCTAAACAGAAGCGCTGGCCGCATATTATTTTTGGTTTTTTCTGGTTCATTTCTTTCCTTCTGCTGCCATTTATCGTATTCTCCAACCTGGAATTTATCAGCGAACACAGGCTGTATCTTCCGCTTGCCGGATTTATGATCATGCTCTTCGAGATCGACACCATAAAAGCTTTTAACATTAAGAACAAATATTATGCGATCGTGATCGGGCTAATCATTCTCATTCTGGCGATGATTACGTTGAATTATGCAGGCAACTTTAAAGACAGGATAACTTTTTGGGAAAGCGCGGCCAGGACCTCTCCTCACTCCTCTTTTGTCCACAAGAATCTCGGCGCAATGTATTATCTGGATGGTCTTCTGGATAAAGCTGAGTCGGAATACAAAATATCACTTAAACTAAACCCGTTTGAACCGATGGCTCATAATAATCTTGGCCTTATTTATCTGGATAAAGGCATGTTCAAGGAATCCGAAGAGGAATATAAAAAAGAGCTGGCCATTAACCCTCTCTATGATAACGCTTACTTTAATCTTGGCCTGCTTTATGCCCGGGAGAATAGGCTAAAGGAAGCGGAGTATTTATGGAAAAAGACCTTGGAGATCAATCCTGACTATATCGATGCATACAAGTATTTGATAATTTATTATTACGGCAAAAAAGACCTTTATCAGACCAAGTATTATATCGAACGGCTTCAAAAAAGAGGTATACAGGTTGATCCTGAATTCTTAAAAACCTTGAACCTCAAATAAAAATACAGTAAGATAAAACCGCTTCAATAATTTGCGCCCGTAGCTCAATTGGATAGAGTAACTGACTACGAATCAGTAGGTTGGAGGTTCGATCCCTCTCGGGCGCATTTCTCTTTATACATTAGAGATCAGTAGGTTGTCCGCCTTGGGCGGATCGGGCGCATTTTTTAGTTCGCAAGGAACTTTCTGATCTTTTCCTTGCCGCAGTTCGTCTTTGAGAGGAGCTCTGCTACTTCCGCGCGGGTAAGTTCTTTGTCCGGCTCGAATTTCTTTCCTGTCAAATAATCGATGAGGCCGAAATTCTGGGCAGCAGAAACATCCTTTGCCGCCCAATGCTTTACCGGCACATCTATGAACGGGTCCTTTGTTAAATTCTCGGGCGCTGTTGCTTCAGTGAACCTTGAAAGAATAACGGTGCCTTCAAGCCTTGTGAGCTTTTTGTCCGGCTTGAAAGTGCCGTCGGGATAATTTGTCATTAGATTACTAAATGAAACGGCCCTGATGTATTTTGCGGCCCAGTAATCTTTGCTGACATCCGGATATGGGTCACTTTTGATGTCTTTTACATCCATCTCCTTTAACTTGACCAGCATGGAAGAAAGTTCTGCCCTGGAAACTGTGTCACTAGGCCTGAATTTCCCGTCAGAATAGCCGTTCATCACTCCAAGGGTCGCCATGAATTCTATCGGGCCCCTCGCCCAGAAGTCATCCGGCACATCAGAAAAGGTTTCAAGGCTTACGCTAGGAACGACCACAGGGATTATTGGTTTTGTCTCATTCGCGCTTTTCGGTCTTTCATCTTCCCCCACATAACCTATGGAGAAGAAATGAGTGGTGTTCTCGTTAAGATCGCTGAACTGATGATAGCAGTAATCAAAGGTGAACCCGTTGAACTTAAGTCCGATGCCCGCCGTAAGATTGTTATCAACGGAGATCTCATCCTCGGTCCCTTTTGGTTTCTGGTCGATGCCGACCCGAAGAGCCATGACAGATAACGGCCACCATTCCAACCCCGTGTGATAGACAGCTTGTCGGTTCTCGGTCGAATACATATCCATATCCATTCCAAAAAAAACATCCTGCTTGCTGCCGTAAAATGAATCTTTTCCAAAAAGCTTGGTAGTGAACCCTGCTTTGATCATGCTTGGTATGCCTTCCTCCACCCCTCCCTTATCCCAGGTAAATTTGCCGCCAAGTCCTACGGGAAGTATGTTCAATGCGGAAAGACCAAGCACCAATCCTTTTCTTGGTTTATATTGCAGGCCCAGGTCCATGTCCAGCCCCGTGCCGTTCGCGCCCTTCATGGCGGAACCGCCCCCAGTGAATCCCTGCATGAAATATTTCAGGTTAACGCCGTAAGTGACGTTCTCATAACCCCTGAAGAAATCGATCTTTGAAAGATTGTTGCTGTACGAAAGGGTGGCAACAGAAGAATAATAATTAGTTGCGCCAATGGGTACAATTGTTTCCGTGGTGCCGCTGCCCTCCGTTGAAGTGACGGGTATATTCGGAAGCCCGACATTTGTGTATCCAAATCCAAATACCCCGTAATCAGAAGGGGCTGCTCCTCCTATTACCACATAATCGATATCCTGCAGGACCTGCCCGCTCATGCTCGTTGCATTAAGGGCCTTGATATCGGCAAGCCCCGCCGGATTAATGAAAATGCCGTTCGCGTCATCAGAAAGCCCAACATAAGCCCTTCCTAGAGCAAGAGGACGGGCCCCAACGCCTATTTCGGATGGATCGGTAATGGAACCGGATACATCTGCAAGCGCGCTGCATGATAACAATAACAGCAAGGCTAAAAATAAGCTGAACTTTCTCAAAATAACCCCCTCAACAAAATCAGTATATCAACCCCTAAAACCAGCGTCAATTATCCTGTTCTTATATCGACAAAAATGTATAAAAATCCCATGTTTATGCTAAAATGTTTTGCGTGACGGAAATAACAAAAATCCGCAATTTTTCGATAATAGCCCACATAGACCACGGCAAGTCCACTCTCGCCGACAGGCTGCTTGAAGAGACAAAGACCATAGATAAAAGACAGATGCGAGCACAGGTGCTGGATACCATGGACCTGGAGCGGGAACGCGGGATCACGATAAAATCCCAGGCTATTAGGATGCAGTATAAAGGCTATGTTCTAAATCTGATAGATACGCCCGGCCATGTTGACTTTACATATGAGGTCTCCAGGGCTTTAGCCGCATGCGAAGGCGCGATCCTGATAATCGACGCTACCCAGGGAGCGGAAGCCCAAACCCTGGCGAACGCGCATTTGGCCATGGCGAACAAGCTTAAGATCATCCCTGTTGTGAACAAGATCGACATGGTCAATGCAGAGCCAAAAAAGATAATCGAGGAATTCAAGAATCTTTTCGGATTCTCGGAAGATGAGATACTCCTAGCCAGCGCAAAGGAAGGGACCGGGATACAGCAGATACTCGACGCGGTCGTGAGCAAAGTGCCTCCTCCGTCCGGCGATGCCGGAGCCCCTCTTCAGGCGATGATATTTGATTCAAAATACGATCCATACCGCGGGGTCGTCGTGTATGTCCGGGTCTTTAACGGCAGGATAAAAAAAGGCATGACGATCAAGATGATGGAGACGGACGCGGAATTTGAAGTTCAGGAAACGGGGATATTAAGGATCGATTATATCCCCAAAGATGATCTGACCGCAGGCGAAGTGGGTTATATCATAGCTAACATTAAGACATTGAGGCAGACCCGTGTGGGAGATACGGTAACGGATGCGAAGAATCCTGCAAGTGAATCACTGCCTGGGTACAAGCCTGCAAAGCCGATGGTCTTCTGCGGTTTCTTCCCTGTCTCCGCTGAAAAATACCACGAGCTGCGCGACGCGATCGAAAAACTGCAGCTTAATGACGCTTCTCTTTTCTTTGAACCGGAGAGCTCCGCGGCTCTCGGTCTCGGATTCAGGTGCGGATTCCTGGGCCTTCTTCACCTTGAAATAATCCAGGAAAGGCTGGAACGCGAATACGGGCTGGATATCATCGCGACAGCGCCAAGCGTCGTTTATAAGATCAATAAAACCGACAACACTTCTATCTTCATAGACAGCCCTACAAAGCTGCCGAACCTGGCGGCGGTAAGGTCGATAGAGGAGCCTTATCTTAAGATAACTATTTTTGTCCCGCAAAAATATGTCGGAGGGGTGCTTGAGATATGCCAGGACAAGAGAGGCGTCTTCAAGAACATGGAATACCTGGATCCGACAAGGGTCATGCTCACTTACGAGCTGCCGCTTTCTGAAATGATCACTGAATTTCACGACATGCTGAAGTCATCTACAAAAGGCTACGCATCAATGGATTATGAACTGATAGGCTACCGCGAATCCGATCTCGTCAAGGTGGATGTTCTTCTTAACCAAGAGCCCGTGGATTCACTTTCCTTTATAGTTCACAAAGATAATGCTTTCTATAAAGGCAAGGCGCTGGCGGAAAAATTGAAGGAGGTCATTCCCAGGCACCAGTTCGAGATACCGATACAGGCGGCCATCGGCAACCGCGTGATCGCAAGGGAGACCATCCCCGCAATGAGGAAGAATGTCCTGCAAAAATGCTACGGCGGGGACGTGACAAGAAAAAGAAAGCTCCTTGAAAAGCAAAAGGCCGGCAAGAAAAGAATGAAGCGCATTGGAAGAGTTGATGTCCCCCAGGAAGCTTTCATGGCTGTTTTGAAGCTGAAATGAGCTGTTCTCTCTACATACACATTCCCTTTTGCAAAAGAAAATGCAATTACTGCGATTTCCCGTCATATGCCGGGCGTGAAAGCCTGGTCCCTGAATATATCGAGGCCTTAAAGTCCGAGTTGGGATATTATTCGTCGCTTTATGACAAGCCGAGCGTCAAGACGATATTCGTGGGGGGCGGAACTCCGACGCTTCTCCCGGAAGAACAAATTTCTTCTCTCTTTGAAGCCATTGCGAAGGATTTCAATGTTTTGCCGGATTCCGAGATATCATTTGAGGCAAATCCGGGAACTGTTACAAAAGAAAAATTGAAAACCCTCATCAACTCGGGAGTTAACAGGATAAGTCTTGGCGCGCAAACTTTTAATGACACTCTGTTAAAAAAGCTCGGCAGAATCCATCTGGAACACGACATAATCGATGCGTATGAGATGATAAGAGAAACGGGTTTCAAGAACATAAATCTCGACCTGATATTCGCCCTCCCCGGAGAGAACATAAACGACTGGCAGAATTCCCTTGTAAAAGCCGTCAAGCTTAATCCGGAACATATTTCAACCTACAACCTCCAGATAGAGGAAGGCACTCCGTTCTACACTGAAAAACTTGAGGGGGGACTTCTCATGCCGGAGGAAGAAGAAGAGCTTAAAATGTACAAGATCGCCATCGCCTTTCTAAACGAGAACGGCTACAAACAATACGAGATCTCTAATTTCGCCCGCGAAGGATTTGAATGCGCGCACAACAAGGCCTACTGGACCATGCAGGATTACATAGGCATCGGGGCCGGAGCGCATTCCTTCATAAACAACATAAGGATAGAGAACACTCCATTCCTGGAAAAATACCTGACGAAAGATTTCTCTGCAATAAAGACCGAACACGTTAACACAAAGAAAGAGAACATGCAGGAAATGATATTCCTGGGGCTCCGGCTGAAAAAGGGATTTAACTTGAACGACTTTACTAGGAGATTTGGCATCGGGTTCCGTGAAATATATAAAAAAGAGCTGGCGGACCTGACGGACGAGGGCCTTATAGAAATGAGCGGCAAGAACGTCAGGCTCACCGAGAACGGCCTTTACCTTGCGAATGAGGTTTTCAAGAGATTCCTATGAGCAAATATCCTCGATACCTTGACCTGCTCAAATCACGTGAGCTTAAAGACCGCGCTGAAAAATTAAAGTCGATTTACAAGGTTTGTGTTCTTTGCCCGTGGGACTGCCGCATAGACAGGACATCCGGCAAGCTCGGCGTTTGCAAAAGCTCCGACAAGGTAAAGGTCTCCTCCGCAGCTCCCCATTTTGGAGAAGAGCCGATGATATCCGGCACCAAAGGGAGCGGCACCATCTTTTTCTCGAACTGCAACCTGCGATGCAATTATTGCCAGAATTACCAGATAAGCCAGGAAGGAATGGGAAATGAAATAAGCGATGGGCAGCTTGCCGATATGATGCTTATGCTACAGTCAAAGGGATGCCATAACATAAACTTGGTGTCCCCTACCCACTTCGTTCCGGGCATCATAAGCGCCCTTGAGATCGCCGCCGGAAAAGGATTGAAGATCCCCATCGTATACAACACCAATGGATACGAAAAAGTCGAAACGCTTAAATTTCTGGACGGCATCATTGACATTTATCTCCCTGACATGAAATACAGCGATAACGGAACAGCCTTGAAACTCTCTAACGCGCCGAAATATTCCGAATATAGCAAAGCAGCCGTCAAGGAAATGCACCGGCAGGTCGGGAATCTGAAGCTGGATAGGGACGGCATCGCGGTAAAAGGGCTTCTTGTGAGGCATCTTGTCCTTCCGAATGATCTGGCCGGCACACAGAAGATCATGGGATTTTTATCGAACGAAATATCAAGGGATGTTCATGTCGCCATCATGGCGCAGTACAAGCCCTGCCACAAAGCTGTCAATGACAATGAGCTGGGACGTAAATTGACGCCCAAAGAATACAGGAAAGCGGTAATTTGGGCAAAAGAATTTGGCATTGATAATATCCTCATACAGGAGCTCGAAAGTTCAGATATCTTTCTTCCCGATTTTCATAGAGCTGACCCTTTTAAATAGCTCGTCGGTAACTGCCTTGTAAACATCGTAGGCCATTTCTGTCTGCTTCCTCTTTATATATTCATCCATATAGATCGGCTTTCCGAAATTAACCGTGATCTTCCCGGGTTTCGGGAAATATTTACCGGGGGGCATTGACTTGAACGTTCCTTCAATGTAAACAGGAACTATTGGCACTTCCGTCTCGACCGCCAGCATGCCCACCCCTACCCTGAAAGGAAGAAGCTCACCTGACTGGGACCTTGTACCTTCGGGATTGATGTAGATCGACCCGCCGAGTTTCAATACTTTTACGGCCGCCTGCAGGGCCGGAAAAAAATCCTTTTCGGAATCGATCCTCATGACATTCGCCGCTATTTTCATGAAGATCCTTGCAACCGGCCTGTCATAAAAATGTTTCACCGCAAGGGTATACAGCTGCTCCCTTCTTTCCCTGCCGATCGCATAAGAGACCATTGTCTGATCGAGAGCGCTCGAATGGTTCGGTGCGATTATATAAGGCGGAGTTTTAGGTATGTTCTCCAGTCCTGCGACTTTTACGCGGAAATAAGATCTGCACAAAAGATTTATTATCGCGAAAAATAAAGGCCTGAACATCTCCAGGGGCGACCTGAACTCTTTAAGGAAACCCTCGGGAGCCGGCTCATCCACCCTTAAAAGTTTTCTCCAGTATGCGGACGTGTCTTCACTCATGTTATCAAGCTTTCTTTGAGATCAATTCCCTGGCGAGCTTGACAATGTCGTTCAGGGTCTTTATCTCCCTGACCTTTTGCTCGGGCACATCAATGCCGTATTTTTTATCGAGCCCCGCGAGTATCTCTACCCCCAAAAGCGAATCAATCCCGTATTCGCTGAAAATATTGGCATCGGGATCGATCTTGCTCTCATCGATCTTTATAATCTTCGACACCATGGCCTTTATTTCCTGCTCTAGCTCTGCCAAAGCTTCTCCATCTCCTTTCGAACGGCGAACCTTTTTATCTTTCTTGTGGATGTCTTCGGGAATTCGGTGGACCTTACATCGATGCCGGATATCCTTTTATACATCGGCATCTTTTCGTTCAATTTCTCCACCGCCTCGGAAACGGCATGATAGACCGCGTTCGCTTCAATGGACAATCCAAGCTTCTCGAAATATTCGATGTTGGGCAGGACCACGGCAAAGACCTCTTCGGAGCCTTTCTTTACGCCTGACTTGATCTTCCTGGGTATGACGCAGGACTCCTTCACGTAAGGGATCTTGTTCAATTCGAATTCCACCTCGTCGGGATAAACATTAAGACCGGAGCTTGTCACTATCACATCTTTTATCCTTCCGGTTATATAAAGATATCCGTCCTTATCGATATGCCCCACATCGCCGGTATACAGCCAGCCGTCCTTCAATACCTTTTTTGTTTCTTCCGGCATCTTGAAGTACCCCCGCATGATGTTAGGGCCGCTCGCCACTATTTCTCCGTTGACTATTTTGACGCAGACGCCCGAAATAGGCCTGCCTACAGACCCGTATTTATTATGGGAAAGATCGTTGGCGGCTATGACCGGGGAGGATTCCGTTAATCCGTATCCCTGTATGATCGTCAGCCCCATGAGGTCGAAATTATTGAGAAGTTCCGGATCGATCGCCGCTCCGCCGCTTACCCAGAACCTGAAATGTCCCCCGAGTTTTTTATGGACCTGCCCGAAAAGAATTTTGCCGATATTTACACTGAATAAAGCCTTCGCTGTTTTGGAAATAAAGAAAAGCGCCCTGAAAATAAAATTGAAAGCCGGCCCTTTTTCTTCCACTTCCCTTAATATGCCGTCGTAAAAAAGCTGATAAAGCATAGGGACCCCTATTAATATTGTCGTCTTTGTCTCGACCATGTTCTGTATCAGCTTGAACGACTTTAGGCTTTCCGCGTAAGTGATCCGCGCGCCGCAGTAAAATTCAGCGAGGAATCCTGCTATTGTCTCAAAAGTATGATGTATGGGAAGCACCGATAAAAGCATGTCATCGGGGCCGATATCGAACAAAGCGCTGCCGGTTATAACGTTCGACATGATGTTCTTGTGGGTAAGCATCACGCCTTTCGGGATGCCGGTGGTCCCGGACGTATAAACGATAACGGCCAGATCCTCGATGCTCACATCGTAGCCAAGATCTTCAGAGGCCGCTTTCCTCAAATTTTCGAAATCCCTGTCCATTGAAATGATAAATTTCAAATTTTGGGTGTTCTTGATCTGATCGATCTGATCATAAAACCTGTCAGAAACAATTATGCCTTTGGCTTCCGAATGGCCTAATATTCCTTTGAGGTCATATTCTCCTCCGAGAGAGTCAAGAGGTACTGCGACAGCTCCCATGGCCGTTACAGCCAGGTAGGATATCGGCCATTCGGGGCGGTTCTCGGAAAGTATGGCGACCTTATCGCCCTTGCATATCCCCAGGCCTTTCAGTTTCGCTATAAGTCCGGCGGCATATCGGCCGACATCCGAGTATGTGAATTTGACGTACCCCTCATCTTTTTTTATCTGGAAGGCGAGATTATCTTTGAATTTATTTGTGCTTTGCTTTAATAGGTCTTTGAGAGTTATATATTGCACGGCTTGAGATTATGCCCCAACAATGCTTAAAGTTCAAGCGGATCGGAGAAAATTCCCGCCATTGCGAAGCCGCGATAAATGGATGCACCGAACTTGCTTCTAAACCTTTGATCTCATCCCTATCTCACAGCATAACTACTTAAAATTTCCGAACAGCGCGTATACGACCACCCGCCGGAGACTTGAGGTTCAGGTCCCAGTCGCCAGTGGTGAATTGCTTGGACCACGCAGTGGTGGCGTTATTTTCCGAAGAACTCCAATAATCAGTGCCAGGCTGAAAACCGCCAATCTCAGCTTGATTAACATACATTGAATTTAATTCATCTTTTGAAGGCAAGAACCAGTCATCGTAGGTAACTCCGCCTTCGACTGTTACATAACTGTCGCATATCTTTGCAGCACTGGCTGTATGACCTAGTTGATGAATAATAGCATAGGTGTTTGATTCACCTGATCCTATTGCTGTTCCTGTAGTTCCTAATAATGTTGAGTTTACATTACTCCAATCTCCTGTTGATTCATCGCTGGCGGCGGCTATTAGGCCGTGTAGCCCGTTGCCTTCAACGTAAAATATAAAACCTCCGCCATACCTTTGACCTATGAAAAATGTAGTAAAGCTCACTTGATCGCCATAAGCTGTACCCACAATATTGGTAGCATATGACCTTACATAATAAGTGGTACCTGCCGTTAAGCCCGTAAGGCTGCTAATAAAGCTGCCTGTGCCGGAGCCATTCGTGGTTTTGCTGTCGGCTGTTGTAGGACTGCCGGTGGTATTCCAGCATACGCCACGGGCGGTTACTGATGCCCCCCCATCGCTGCTGATGTCGCCTCCGCTGCTTGCTGCCATAGTTGTTATATTGGTTACTGCCGTTGTGGTGAGGGTGGCAAGTTCAACAGCGACGGTAGTAAAGCTAACTTCATTGCCATAAGCTGTGCCCACACTATTGGCAGCATAGGCCCTTACATAATAAGTGTTGACTGCCGTTAAGCCAGTAAGGCTGCTAATAAAGCTGCCTGTGCCGGAGCCATTCGTGGTTTTGCTGTCGGCTGTCGTAGGACTGCCGGTGGTGTTCCAGCATACGCCGCGGGCTGTTACCGGCGATCCGCCATCAGTAGATATGTTGCCTCCGCTGCTAGCTGTGCTAGCTGCTATACTGCTTACTGCGGTTGTGGTGAGGGTTGGTTGCAGCATACCTCCGGCGCCGTAAGTGCCAGTGATGCCAAATAAGGTCGTGCCCGACTTGATATTCGCAGACGCTAATCCCGCGATCACGGCCGATAAGAATTGATGGTCATAATAGCCAGCCTGAACTTCATCGGTGCTGCTGGATAAGGTTTGCTTTTTGCCTCCAAAGTAAAAGGTGCCTGCGGCAAAGGCGGAACTGCCAATAAGCAAAATAAAAATTAAGGTTAATATGATTTTATTTTTCATTATTATCCCTAATTTACTGCGTGGTCCAGGTTCCGTGGCCGCCCACAATGATCCATTTATCAGCCGCAGCAACCTGAATGGTTATGTTCGCATAAGTTTCGCCGGCAACATTATCATATATCTTGCCGCCTGCCGATGAATCCGCTATTACATCGCTGCCGACCGCATCAATAGTTACAATGCCTGCGCCAAGTTTTACGATCGTAAATGTGCCGCCGATGTCTCCCGCGCCGATATCCGGAAGAGTAATGGTTTGGTCAGAACCGCTGTTAACAGTAATTGTTTTACCGAAATCCGCGGTAGTTAAAGTTGCGCCTGAATCTTGCGCCACTGTCAGAACCTTGGCGATCTTCACTGTTCCATTCACATCTAAAGTCGCCGCCGGTTCCGTTGTCCCGATGCCGACATTGCCGCCCATTATCGCCATTGTGTTCGGCGAGGTTATTGTATACTCGAAGGTAGCCAGGCCGATGCCTACTGAATAATCTCCCTGCGCGGTTATTCCTGTTCCCAAAGTTGTCGTGTTATTCGCATAAGCGGTCGTTTGATATCCTATAGCGGTCGAGTTATTGCCCCTGGCGCTTGTACTTTGTCCCATTGCGGTCGAATAATTCCCGAAGGCGTGCGCTTGCCCTCCGATAGCGATCGAGTTGCCTCCTTCGGAGAAGCCGCCTCCAATCGCGGTCGCGCTATTCCCTTCGGCCCTTGAATTCAATCCTATTGCTACCGCGTCAGACCTGTTGGCGATCGCATTCCTTCCCATCGCGATCGAGGAGCTCCCTTCGGCACTTGAACCTGATACCATGGCTATTGAATTATCCCCTGTTGCGGAACATGAAGCACCGCCGATCTCCGCCGAGCCGACGACTTTCAGCCTTCCTGAAATATTTATATTGCCGGCCTTCGCTTCCGTCGTGTTCATTATATATCTCGTATCCGCCTCCGCAGTGGAGATCCCGCCGGCTGCAGCGGTTTGCCAGGAAGCCAAACCACCTCCATCTGAAGTCAAGACTTTTCCTGCGCCCTGTGAACCATCTTTGATCTTAATTTGTCCCGCAACTTCAAGCGTTGCCGTAGGTTCCGTTGTCCCGATGCCTACTTTGCCGTTAGTCACAACCAATCGGTTATCATTACTTTCAAAAATTGACACGCCATTAATAGCAGATCTATATCCTATAGCTGCTTTGACCACGCCGTTAATCGAATGGAAAGTCCAACTATTGTACTCTGACGATCCCGAATCTATGTTTATTATGCCGTCAGTCAAGCCTTTTACATCCAGTTTGTATTGCGGCTCCGGCGTACCGACGCCGATGTTGCCGCCCATAAAGTAGGAGTTTCCATTAGTAGTCAGATAAACAAGACTTGTTCCTGCTCCAATTAATCCAAATTCTGAATTAGTGCCGCCGCCTAGATATGCCTCATATGATCCGCCAGCGGCAAAGTAGATCTTGTTGGCATTTGTCTTCAATGTAGGATATGAATCCCCACCGTAACCAGGCAAAGAGCCCGTGTCCTTGAATAAACCAATATAAAGACCTGCTCCTGTTCCGGTACCGCCTTTTGCTACTATGTCCGCGTTTACTTCCAATTTATACCCCGGCTCCGCCGTCCCGATGCCGACATTTCCGCCCATTATCGCCATAGTATTTGGTGATGTTATCGTGAATGCCTCTGTAGTTAATCCAATGCCAAATGTATGAGCTCCCTGCGCGGTTATTGCTTCTCCCATTGCTGTTGAGCTGGTTCCGCTGGCCTTTGTGCCATATCCCATGGCTGTTGAGGTACCCCCGTTAGCAGTTGTCTGATACCCCATTGCAACTGAGTTACCCCCGGCGCTTGTTTCTTGTCCAATTGCGGCTGCGGCATAGCCTCCGGCCTTTGCATCCTTCCCCATAGCGATTGCATGAGACTCGCTAGCGATTGCATTATGTCCTAAGGCAAAACAGTTCTCGTTGGAGGCGTTTGCACCATCTCCCATTGCTATTGAGCGTATCCCACTGGCATTTGTATCCTCGCCCATGGCAATTGAGTAGTCTCCAATGGCAGATGTGCCATGCCCCAATGCAATTGAATTTACTCCTGTTGCGGAATTCGAAGCATCGCCGATCTCCGCAGAGCCGAGGACTTTCAGCTTTCCTAAGATATTTATATTGGCGGTCTGCGCTTCCGGCGTGTTCATTATATATCTTGCATCCGCCTCCGCAGTGGAGATCCCGCCTCCGCCGCCTGTGTAAGCGACCGTCTGGATCCCGCCGCCCGGGAACTTTATGCCGCCTAAAGTTGTTTCGATAGTTCCCGCAACGGTCAATATCGAAGCCGGTTCCGTCGTCCCGATGCCGACTTTGCCTCCCATTATCGCCATTGTATTCGGCTTAGTTATTGTATATGCCTCAGTAGTTAATCCAATGCCAACAGAATGCTCCCCTTGGACAGAAATTGAGCTGCCAATTGCAGTTGAAGCCTCTCCGGTGGCAAATGTGTTATTGCCCATTGCGGTTGAGTATCGTCCTGCAGCGATCGTATTACTTCCCATTGCGGTTGAGGCATACCCGGCTGGGCCAGTGCTTGTATGATCTCCCATTGCGGTTGAAAAAAATCCGTTGGCGGTCGTGTAATATCCCATTGAGGTTGAGCCAGGTCCGTCGGCGGTTGTATGATCTCCCATTGCGGTTGAGTAATTTCCGCCGGCGGTTGTCCAGGATCCCATCGCGGTTGAAGCTACCTTACCAGCACCACCAGCACTTGTACGATATCCCATGGCGGTTGATTGATTACCGTCGGAGGTTGTACGATATCCCATTGCCACAGAATTTGGGCCAGTTGCGGAACATAAAGTATCGCCGATCTCCGCATTGCCGACAACTTTCAAGCTGCCGCCGAAAATCCCTTCTCCTGTGATATTTAAAGTACCAGCCTGCGCTTCCGTCGTATTCATTATATATCTTGTATCCGCCTCCGCAGTGGAGATCCCGCCTCCGCCGCTTGAGAAAGGCACGCCATTTTTGTAATAATCCATGGCGTCGATCGTCCCCGCGACGGTCAACATCGAAGTTGGTTCCGTTGTTCCGATGCCGACATTGCCGAAGGTTCCGAGGCCGGAACTCGGCCCAACAAACAAAGTTGGTATATCCGAATTAAAGCCCACCATCAGAGAATCTGCTTTGTCGTTAATAATCTTATAAATATTGCCTGCTCCACTTCCCAAAACTATAGCGTTGGTACCTGAGGACTCCACCCATTTACCTAAAGCCATTGAGTATGGTGAATTAGTTTTTGTTTGATATCCTATTGCGGTTGAGTAATGCGCGTTAGCATATGTGTTGCCTCCAATAGAGACTGACTGATCCCCGCTAGCGTATGCCGAATTTCCTATTGCGGTTGAGTAATTGTTATTGGCGGATGAATTAAATCCCATAGCAACTGAATAATTTCCGCCGGTGCTTATATTTCCGCCGGCTCCAAAGGCGCCTTTTACACTGTCAAAGTACATTGTTTTCGCAGCTTCACTGCTGGCGACATGGAGCAAATATGCTGGCTCCGTCGTCCCGATGCCAACGTTACGACCCACATCTGTTACATATACCTTGTTCCCCCCCACGTCTTCCGTCCAACCTCCACTTCCACCACCTCCACCTCCCGATTCCGCGGTTACAGCGTAAAAAGCGTATGGAACAGCGGTCAGCCGCTGCCTGGGCGCAAATGGATTCCCGCTGTGAACTATCTCCAGCCATAATGCCTGGTTGAAATTAACAGTGTCCAATGAAGGCGAGCCATTCTCCAAAATCAGGCTGAATTGGCCTGCCATGTCGGGAGTAACATCCACGTCTGATGATGTCCAAATTGGGATAGTCCCGCCGGAATCAGTATCCCAGATCTTAAATACCAGCGTCTGGGGATTTGCTTCAGGAGTGCCGAGCAAACTTGTCAGCTTACCCTGGAAATTGATCATTCTCGGGATAGCGGCAAAAGAAGAGATAGAAAGCGCTATCAATAAAATAGCCGAAAAAATCATAAGCCTTTTTAACATAGTAATGCTCCCTGAGTAAATTTGGTAGGGACTAGCGCTTAATCAAGTACAACCAGTTTACCGCTCCCGATGACCTCGTTCCCCGATATGATCTTGTAAAAATACATGCCGTCGCTCACGACTCTTTCGCCGAAAGTCTTGCCGTTCCACGCAACCTGGTTCGTGCCGCCCCTTCCGCCTGTCGCCCCGGAGCCGAATTTCATCCTCTTCACTTCATGTCCCGTTGTGTCGTATATGATCAATGTAATGGCCGCATCCTGTGATAACACGTATTGAATGTTCGTCGTTCCGCCTGACATAGGCTTGAACGGATTTGGATAATTGTACGCCCGCCCAACCACCGTTACCGCGCCTCCGACTATCCTTCCGGGAATATTATAAGTCCAAGCGTTATCATCGCTGTCCTTCGTGTAAAAATGCAGCGGCACTGAGCGGGATTTTCCTCTGCGTACCATGAAACTGCTTCTCCATGTCCCTTCAAATGTGTTTCCCGAAACCAGCGTAAAAGGAACGGTTGTGTTCGGAGGATCAATTACCGTCAGTTCAATCGTCGCGACCCCCCGCTCATCGCTTAATCCCACTACGACATCACAATGCGCGGAAAGTATATCTCCGTTGTGGAACGGCACACCGTTAATTTCCACCCATTCCAGGGTCGGGGCCATAGTTGAGAGAGGCACGCCTGTAAGAATGTAGATATTCCCTGCTCCAATAGAAAATCCTTCGGGAGTGCATTCCGATGTTCCCCCCGAAACTGCCTGCCCGGAAACAGAATAAAGGCTCCATCCGTCTGCCTCAGAGGTGCTAAGCCCTCCGCTGCTCCCGACCATGCCACCTATAATTGCCAGATCCCCTGACGTCATGGCGGAAAACGAGCAGAATGCAAAGATCAAAAGAGAACAGAAAAATATCGTCGCAGTAAAAAGATTCTTGGTTGAAAATAGAAAAAATTCGGTACCTGTCAGAGGTATGGATAATCGAAGCTTGAAATTATCGCTTTTCCTAGACATTAGGCCTGTATTTTATCATAAGACACAGGGAAAAGCAAGCTTTAGCGGTGGCTTTCGCGTTTGACATTTTTTAGCCCTTCTAGTATCATTTCAGGAACTATGAACAAATTAAGATTAGGTATACCAAAGGGAAGCCTTCAGGAATCCACTTTCGAGCTTTTGAAAAAGGCCGGCTTTAACATTAGGGTCACAGCCAGGTCATATTTCCCGGACGTGGATGATGAAGAGCTTGAAATAATGCTCATCCGCGCGCAGGAAATGGCGCGCTACGTGGAGCAGGGCGTCCTTGATGCTGGGCTGACCGGTTCCGACTGGGTGGAAGAAAGTGGCTGCAGTGTTGAAAAAATAGCCGAGCTCGTCTACGCAAAACAGGGCTTGAGAAAAGTTAAGTGGGTCCTTGCCGCGCCCATTGACGGGAGCATCAAAAGCATAAAGGATTGCGAAGGCAAGCGGATCGCAACGGAACTGGTCGGCGTGACCAAAAAATACTTCCAGAAGAACAAGGTCAATGCCGATATTGAATTTTCATGGGGCGCGACCGAGGCCAAGCCGCCGGAACTTGCGGACGCGATAGTCGAGCTGACCGAGACCGGCTCTTCCCTAAAGGCCAACAATCTCAAGATAATTGATACGGTATTTGAATCCGTGACAGTCATGATAGCCAATAAAAAAGCTATCGGCGACGCCTGGAAAAAGAATAAAATCGAAAACATCTTGATGCTCCTTAACGGGGCGCTTAACGCCGAGACAAAAGTAGGCCTTAAAATGAACGTGCCGAACAATAAATTACAGGATGTCCTTTCCATATTGCCCGCGCTTCAGAAGCCCACTATCGCGAAATTGTCGGATGAAACCTGGGTGGATGTGGACACGATAGTTGACGAAAAGACGGTAAGGGACATTGTCCCTAAACTGAAAAGGGCCGGAGCTTCCGGGATAGTCGAATATCCCCTGAACAAGGTGATCCACTGATGCATTTGACCCCCCTTATTGTTTCTTTCTTTTTGATCGGCATTGCTGAACTCGGCGACAAAACACAGCTTTTAACGCTTGCTCTTGCCGCGAAGTATCCGATGGAAAAGGTCATCTACGGCATTTTCTCCGCGACCGCGGCACTGATGTTGATAGCGGTGCTTCTCGGCGAAATAATAATAAAATTAGTCCCGATGATCTTCATTTCGATCCTTGCCGGCGCATTTTTCATAATATACGGGCTGATAATTATCGCCCCTATAGCAAAAGCGGAAGAAAAAAAAGAAAGCAGCGAACAAGCGATAAGGTCCAAGGATCCTTTCTGGATAGTTTTCGGTTCGTTCTTCCTTGCAGAGATCGGTGATAAGACCCAGCTTGCAACCTTTGCAATGACCGCGAAGTACGGCGCACCTGTCCAGATATGGATCGGCGCGACCCTTGGCATGGTAGCGGTAAATTTATTCGGGCTTGTTATCGGGAACGTCTTGAAGAATTATCTGCCGGAGAAGGCGATCAATTATTTGACGGGGGGAATATTCATCCTTTTCGGGACATTGACCTTTCTCAGCATGATATTCAAGATCTAGCCGCTATCCGGAAACGGGTTTGGGCTTCACAACTTCCAGGATCTTTTTCGTTTCTTCCAGCTCTCTTATTACCTCGATGTTCGCGCTGTCCTTTTCCAGGTATTTTTCATAAGCCGCTACTGCATCCTCATATCTCTTCAATTCCCTGAAGACCCTGGCTAATTTGATGTATGTCAGCATGTTCTCCGGCCGCTTGGCCAGCGTATCTTCATACCGCTTTTTTAAGATGAGATTAAGGCCGATGATAGCGTCCGTATTCAAAGGTTCATCTTCAAGTATCTTTCTGTAGAGATTGCCTGCCTCGCTGTATTTTTTATCCAGATAAAGGACCTCCGCCAGGTATTTTTTAAAATCGATCTTCTCCGGCCTGCCCTTTACGAGCGCCCTGAAAAAGTTCTCGGCCTCGTCATACCTGCCGCTGCATTTGTATATTTCGGTCAGGCTCAAATAGTTAAGCAGGTTATTCGGCTCCTCCCAGATCTTGTTCTTGTATTTTATGCTGTAAAAGGAATATTTCGCCATCATCGGGACATATTCCTTTTTGTTCTCCCATTCGCGTATATTGTTGATTATTTTTCCCCTGTCCGGATCATCGGGGCTGATGAAGAGTATCTTATTGAATTCTTTCATTGCCTGCTGCCAAAGTGAAAGCTGGCTGTAGGACATTCCCAGATATTTGTAAACAGTGACGGGATTCGGCGAAAGTTGTTCCGCGCTCCTTAGGCTTAATATCGCTTCAAGATAATTCCCTTGTTCATAATCTGCGATGCCCTCGTTTATGTAAGCTGACGCGAGTTTTCTTTCCGCGGCATAAGATGCCGAAAAAAAAGAAAAAACGATAAGAAAAAGGATGATCTTTTTCATTTTCATTGATTTTATACTAACTTGAGCATTCTATCTATGGAAAGTTTCGCCCTTGAAGCGACTTTCCCCGGCACGGTGACCCTTGTTTCCTCGTTTTCCAGCGACCTTAATAATTTATCGATGGTCGTCTTTTTCATGTTCCTGCATATAGCCAGCGGATTAGCCGGGTGAAACTTCTTTGACGGGTTCTCTTTCTGCAGCCGGTAAATTATACCGGTCTCCGTCCCGATGATGAATTCCTGCGAAGGTGATTCTTTGGTGAATTTTATCATCCCGCCGGTCGAAAGCACTTTGTCCGCCAATGCCTTAACTTCCGGCAGGCATTCAGGGTGGACAATAACTACAGCATTTGGATGCTCCTGCTTGGCCCCTTTAACATGCTCGGGAAGTATCATCATATGAATCGGGCAGTAACCATTGAAAAGGACCATTTTCTTGCCTGTTTGTTTTGAAACATAATCCCCGAGATATTTATCGGGGATAAAGATGATGTTCTTGTCCATTAATTTTTCGACTACTTTAACCGCGTTCGCCGAAGTGCAGCAGTAATCCGACTCCGCTTTCACCTCGGCCGTGGTATTGATATAAGCGACGACAATATGGCCGGGATGCTCAGCCTTCAGTTTCTTGACGCCTTCAGCATTGATCATGTCCGCCATTGGGCAGCCGGCATTAACATCTGGCACGATCACCTTTTTATCAGGGCAAATAATAGCGGCGGTCTCCGCCATGAAATGCACACCGCAAAAAACGATGATATCCGCCTTTGTTTTTGAGGCCTCTATAGAAAGCCCAAGCGAATCTCCGACATAATCCGCCACATCCTGTATCTGCGGAAGCTGGTAGTTATGCACGAGGATTACTGCGTTTTTTAGCTTTTTATATTCGTTTATTTTATTTACTATTTCTGCTGTCATAGCTTCTTTCCTATTATAAGTACATCAGTAGACTAGTATATCAGGGCGTGTATATCAGGAGATCAGGTTATCAGGCTCTGATTTCTGATTCACTCGCCCTTATAAACTGATCTCCTGATTCACTGGATTATACCACCGCCGACCACGGTATCGCCATCATAAAACACGACAGACTGCCCAGGTGTTATGGCGAACTGTGGCTTTTTAAACATCACCTTGATTTTTTCTTTGGATAACGGCAAAATCTCGGCGTCTGATTCGGGGCTGTTATACCTTATCTTTGCTTTTACTTTTGTGGCAGCATCGATACTGTCCACCGAGATCCAGTTCAAATCGCCCGCGATCAAATCATCACCGTAAACATCACCCCTGTCGCCGACCGTTAAAGTATTGGTTTTCGGGTTGATTTTAAGCACGTAAGCGGGATTTTTCCTCGAAAGCCCCAGCCCCCTCCTTTGCCCTATCGTATAAAGTTGATACCCTTTGTGCCTGCCAATGACATTGCCCTCAAGATCCACTATTTTGCCTTCTTTTGGTGACAATAGCTTTCCAAAATCATCTTCTACAAAGCAAATCTCCTGGCTTTCTTCCTTGTCAGCCACCTTAAGCTTAAGCTTTTTGGCTGTTTTTCTGACCATTTTTTTAGTCAAATCGCCAAGAGGAAAGATGGTTTTTGACAAAGCTTCCTGGTCCAAAGAATAAAGGAAGTACGATTGGTCCTTTTTTGAGTCGATACCTTTTTTCAAAAGATATTTTCCATTGATCTTTTCTGCCCTTGCATAATGCCCGGTCGCGATAATATCAGCGCCAAGTTCGCTGACCTTTTTAAGCAGAGCATTGAATTTTATCAGCTTGTTGCATCGAACGCATGGGTTGGGCGTCCTCCCTCTTTCATATTCCGAAATGAAATGATCGATGACCGTACTTTTGAATTTTTCCTGCAGGTCCAAAACATGATGTGGTATGTCCAATTGTTTAGCGATATTTTTTGCGTCCTCGATGTTAGATATCGAGCAGCACTTTTCACCGGCACTTTTCACGGAACATAACTTCATGGTGACGCCTATCACGTCATATCCATCATCTTTGAGGAGAGCCGCCGCGACAGAGCTGTCCACGCCACCCGACATTGCCACTGCGATCTTTTTATCTTTTCTGTTCATAAGTCTTATCCGGTCATTATACGATAATTATCGGATATTTTGAAATTCCCCGATTATTTTAACGATAAACTTCAAGATAATTTATGAAAATAAACAGAGCGGATATTTGCCTTAATAAATCATGCAAAAGGAACTTGGCCTTGGCATTAAAAAAAGGATGCCGTTTGACCGAATAAAAATGGTTTTGCCATCCTTCAATGTCCCTCCAATTGTTTCATTTTCAGAATTGAAACAAAGAGTCTTGATCGTGAACATTAATATACCAAAATTTAATATTGATAATGAGCCCATCAATTTGGACTACCTCATAAACCATTCGGCTTTTGTCGTATCAAATAAAAGAGAATTCAAGCACTGGAATTTTCTTAAAGATACTTCTGTTTTCACATTTATTTATAATATTGAATCCGGATCGTTCATGATCTCTGACACAAAAACCGGAGCAGGGCACGCCCCGCTAACAAATGCTTTTTATATGTTAATGAACGAGAGTATTACCGAATGCAGACATAATTATATGAGCGGCGCATTTAAGATAAATGAAAACGGGGAGATCACTTCTCCTTTGGCACGGCTGTTGTATTCCAAATCCAAAGGGACTAAAAAAGAAAAAAGAAATATTGATCTATTTCATGAAATGGCTTTGGGATTAAAAAGACTGGGATGCTCGGAAAGGATCTCGTTCATACTCCCGGCGCGGTACCCTTCAAGATCTATTGTCACAAAATGATATCCCAGCTTCTTGAATTTTCTATCGATCTTGTCCGCGATCCCCCCCTCCACCAGCGACGCAATATCGCATTTGTCGACTTCGATCCTGGCCAGATCGCCGTGATGGCGGACCCTTACCTGCTTGAGCCCCAGGCCTTTCAGGAATCTCTCGCCTTTCTCTATCTTTTCCAGGACATCTGATATAATCCTTGTACCGTAAGGGATACGTGAAGCCAGACAGGCCAGAGCCGGCTTGTTCCAGGCGGGGATCTTCAACTCCCTTGCAAGCTTTCTAATGTCATCTTTGGTCATCCCTGCATCCCTCAGAGGGCTTTTGATGCCGTATTCCTTTGAAGCATTCGCCCCGGGCCTGTAGTCGGAAAGGTCGCTAATGTTGGAGCCGTCAGCGACATGCTTAATCCCCTCTTTTTTTGCAATGCCGGAAAGTTTGGAAAATAATTCTTTCTTGCAGTAATAACATCTTTCGGGGGGATTTAAAACAAATCGTTTATCCTTGAATTCATCGGTATGTATCACCCGATACCTGACGCCAAGCTTTTTTGCGAATTTAACCGCACTGTCGCCTTCTTCTTTCGTATAGGTCTTTGACTGGGCAATGACGGCCAGTACTTTTTTACCGAGCACATCGTGCGCGACTTTCAGCAGGAGGCTCGAATCCACGCCGCCTGAATATGCAACAAGGAGATCCCCGTATGATGCAAGGCTCTCTTTAAGCTTTTTTAACTTATTCACCAATGAACTTGAGATCAACTTTTATTTGTTCTCTTCTTCTTTCTTGACGAATTTTTGGGGCTCTTTATCGAATTGCTTTTTACATGTCGCAGAACAAAAGTAATAGGTCTTACCATTATAAACGGATCTTTGCGTTACCTTTTTCTCGTCAACTTCCATGCCGCAAACAGGATCTATCGCCATAAAAACCTCCGACAATTATTTGCCGTATTTCTTAAGTCCCTTCTGCATCATATCTCTCATTTCCTTGTTCTTGCACATCTCCTGCATTATTGACGGATCTTTCTTCATCATCTCCATCATCATCTGGCACTTTCCTCCAGCCATTCCTTTTTCACCCATCATGCATCCGCCCATCATCCCGCCTTTCATCATCCCGTGATGCCCATATCCTGTGGCGCCTAATACCAGGACCACTAAAGCAATGATCGCAATTAGAGCCGCAATTATCTGGCCCGCGAGCTTCGAATTGCCTTCTTCTTTATTGGCCAGGGTCATGATAATGTATGCAAATCCCAGAATGAATATCGCCGATATTATTGAACCGTATATCATTCATATCACCTCCTTATATCTTGAATTTATATCTTCTCATCAGTAAGGCATTCGTCACGACAGAAACCGAACTGAACGCCATCGCGGTGCCCGCAATTATAGGGTTGAGCAAAAATCCTGTAAAGGGGTAAAGCAATCCCGCTGCAACAGGAATACCGATTATGTTGTAAATAAAAGCCCAGAACAATCCCTGTTTGATCTTCCGCATAGTGTAGCTTGAAAGATCTATTGCCATTACTACATCCCTCAGGTCATCCTTGATGAGAACAATATCCGCCGATTCGATAGCCACATCAGTGCCTGAACCTATCGCTATTCCGATATCCGCCTGCGCCAGGGCTGGAGCGTCATTTATCCCGTCCCCCACCATTGCGACCACGCTTCCTTGCTCCTGAAGCTTCTTTATCTGGCCGGCCTTATCGGCCGGAAGCACTTCTGATATTATATTATCAACGCCAGAAAGCTTTCCGATCGCCTTCGCTGTCCTGGCATTATCGCCTGTTATCATCATCACCTTTTTGCCCATTCTATGGAGCATTTCGATCGCCGCCCTCGAATTTCCCTTCAATGTATCGGCGACCGCGATAAGTCCGGCAACTTTCCCGTTCACGGATGCGAGCATGATCGTTTTTCCCTGATCTTCGAGTTCCGCATGCTTTGATGAAACAGCGGAGATATCAATATTTCTCTCCGCCATCAGCTTCCTGTTGCCAAGCAATATCTGGCTGCCCCTGAATTTTATCTCAACCCCTTTTCCGGGAATCGAATTAAAAGATTCAGGATCGGGGATGTCGATCTTCTGTGATCTCGTTTTGTTGATTATCGCTTCGGCAAGAGGGTGCTGGCTTCTCCTTTCTGCGACCGCTGCATTTAATAACAATTCCTTTTCAGCGGATGGTGATCTATCGATGGCAACAATATCAGTTACCTCGGGTTTTCCTTTTGTGAGCGTGCCTGTTTTGTCAAATACAACTGTGTTTATCTTTTCCGATATCTGGAGCGCCTTGGCATTCTTAATGAGTATCCCGTTCTGCGCTCCCATCCCCGCTCCTACCATCACGGTGATCGGCGTCGCGAGCCCCAGCGCGCATGGGCAGGAAATAACTAGCACTGTGATGAATATCGAGAGGGCGAAGACAAAGGTTTGGCCGGCCAGCAGCCATGCGATCATCGATATTATAGCCAGCGCTACGACCACGGGCACAAAATAAGCGGCTATGATATCGGCAAGGTCCTGTATAGGCGCCTTGCTTCCCTGAGCTTCCTCGACTATCTTGATTATCTGAGCAAGGAGCGTTTCTGAACCGACCTTTGTCGCCTTGAATTTAAAAGAGCCGGTCTTGTTGATGGTCGCGCCGATGACCTTATCCCCTGCCTTCTTTTCGACGGGGATGCTTTCGCCAGTGACCATTGACTCGTCAACGCTTGAGTTACCGTCGACAACAACGCCGTCAACTGGTATTTTCTGCCCCGGCTTTACAATAACAATGTCTCCCGTAACAACTTCGTCAAGAGAAACCTCTATTTCTTTTGAATCTCTTAACACGACAGCGGTCTTTGGCCGGAGCCCGATAAGCTTTCTTATGGCATCCGATGTCCTCCCCTTTGCGATCGCCTCGAACCACTTGCCAAGAAGTATGAAGGTGATAAGGAATGCTGCAGTCTCATAATACAAGTTGTGCCCGAGAACGGGCCTGCCCATCCAGATGAATATAGAAACGATAACACTGTAAATATAAGCTGCTCCGACGCCTAGAGCTACAAGGGTATCCATGTTCGCCACCCTCATTTTCATGAAGGCGAACAGCCCTCTTGAAAAAAATATGCTCCCCGCGAACATAACGGGAGTGGCAAGAAGGAACTGTATCAATGCCATATTTTCTTCAAGGAATTTATGCAGAGGGAAAATAAAAGAGAACATATAAAGTAAAAGAGGTATACAGAAAATGAGCGAGATAATGAACCTGTTCCTCAGGTCCCTGATGACCTTTTCCCTGGCCTGCTTTCCTGCATCGATCGATGCTTCCTCAACGGTCGGATAACCCTCTTCGTTTATCGCGGCTTTTATCTTATCAAGGGAGACCACTGCGGGGTCGTAAGTTATTTTCGCTTTTTCATTCATCCGCAGTTCGTGTGAAATGACGCCGGGAAGTTTTTTGAGGACGCCGCCCACAATGCCAATGCAGTGAGGATTATCCATCCCGACGACCCTAAGATCGACCGTAGTTGTCATATTGAAAGTTTTTCGGCCAGCTCCAGAACGGACTTGTCTATGGTTTTTTTGGTCCTGATGACTTTTGCGTAATCCGTTGTCACGATCTCGCCGTCCAGCAAGCCAAGGAGTTTATTTTTCTCGCCTTTAAGAAGCAGTTCCACGGCAGCGCTCCCGAGCTTGCAGGCAAGAGCCCTTGATTCCGCGGAGGGGGACCCGCCCCTCTGGATATGGCCCAGCACCGTCACGCGGACATCAACCTTCAGTTTTTTCATGATATATTCCCCGAGATCATGTCCCCTGCAAACGCCTTCGGCCACGACAATGATGCTGCTGCGCTTTCCCCTGTCGATACCTTCCCTTAATCTTTTGGCCACTTTTTGGAAATCGCATTTTACTTCCGGCACCAATATTATTTCCGCGCCCGCGCCGAGCCCGACTTCAAGCGCGATAAAACCGTTATCCCTGCCCATTACCTCGATGATAAATATTCTCTCGTGGGATGCCGCGGTGTCGCGGATCTTGTCTATCGCGTCAAGAGCGGTATTGACCGCGGTGTCAAATCCTATCGTCGAACTGGTATATGGAATGTCGTTGTCGATGGAAGCCGGGACGACCATTGAATTGGTCCCGAATTCCTTCTGTAGCTCATAAGCCCCGCCCAGAGAGCCGTTGCCGCCGATCACGACCAAAGCATCGATCCCGTGCTTCTTGATCTGTCTCGCCGCGATCTTCCTGAAAGATCTCTTCTTGAACTCGGGACATCGGACTGTGTGAAGTATGGTCCCTCCCCTGTTCACTATTCCCGAAACGGACTTGAGGTCCATCGGATGGATGTCGCCGCCGATCAATCCGGCATATCCGCGCTCTACAGCCATGACTCGGAGGCCGTGGAATATTGCCGTCCTGACGACCGCCCTTAGGGCAGTGTTCATTCCCGGAGCGTCACCTCCCGGGGTAACTACACCAATTGTTTTTATCATGCCGGCACCTCCGTCGCCTTCTTGATCGATTGATAAATTATATCAAGCATTTTGCTTAAATCCACCTTTGAAATCGAAAGCGGGGGCATTATCACAATGACATCCGAAAGCGGCCGTATGATGAGCCCGCGCTTCCTTGCTTCCTTTATCACTTTGATGCCTATCTTATCGGACATCGAATATTCCCGCTTCGTCTTTTTGTTCTCAACAAGCTCTATTCCTGCAAGGAAACCGCACTGCCGGATATCGCCGACATGTTTCAACTCTTTGAATTTCTTCAGTTTCATTTCAAGTAATTTGATCTTTGGCTGAAGTGCCTGAAGTGTTTTCTCCTTTTTGAAGATATCGATGCTTGCTATTGCTGCAGCGCATCCGAGAGGGTTTCCTGTATATGTATGCCCGTGATAAAAAGTTCTTTTGCTATCCTGTTCCCCAAGGAAAGCATTGAATATATTATCTGTCGCCAAAGTTGCGGCAACAGGCAGGTATCCTCCTGTCAATCCTTTCGCGATGACCATCAGGTCCGGTCTTACTCCTTCATTTTCGCATGCGAACATCTTCCCTGTCCTGCCAAAACCGACTGCAACTTCATCGACTATCATCAGGATATTGTATTTCGTGCAGAGCTTCCTGATGCCTTTAAGATACCCTTTCGGATAAACAAGCATCCCTGCAGCCGCCTGCACAAGCGGCTCTACTATCATCGCGGCGATTTCTTTGTGATATTTCCTCATCAATCTCTCGATTTCCTTCAAACATCGCATCTCACATCTCACATCTCGCATCTTGAATTTGAACGGACATCGATAACAGTACGGCGTCGGCGCTTTGATCGACTTGAACAGCAATGGTTTATATATCTTATGGAACATATCTATCCCGCCGACAGAAACAGCCCCCACCGTATCCCCGTGGTACGCGTTGACTAAAGTCATAAATTTTGTCTTTTTCACATCTCCCATCTCGCGTCTCGCATCTCTTCTTTGCTGTTGATACTGGAATGCCATCTTCAAAGCGATCTCTACGCCTTCCGAACCAGAGTCCGAATAGAAAACCTTGGCCAATCCTTTAGGCGCGAGCTTAATGATCTTTTCTGCAAGAAGCGTAGCCGGGACATTCGATAGCCCGAGCAAAGTTGAATGCGATATCTTATTGATCTGCTTCTTTATCGCGTTATCGATCGCTATTTTCCTGTGCCCGTGGACATTAACCCAGAGCGATGAAACCCCGTCGATATACCACTTTCCGTCGATATCCTTTATCCAGGCGCCTCTGCCTTCTTCGATGATGACCGGCTCTTCACTCAGCCAGTCCTTCATTTGAGCGAAAGGATGCCAGATATATTTCTTGTCGATAGCTTTCAGATCTTTTTTAAGCATTTTTCCAGTAGCCTTTGTTTTTTGATCTGTTTAACAAGCCTTTCAAATGATGTTTTTGCCTTTATCTTTCCTATGACCTTGATTCCTGATAACTCCTCTATCACCTGAGCGTTCGACCTCTGTGATACATCCCTGCCGTCAAACCCGTTCATGATTATTCCTGCGATTCTTATTTTCCTCTTTTCCAGCTCATCGATTGTCATCAGTGTATGGTTTATTGTTCCTAAGCCTGCCCTTACTATCACTATGCAGGGCATCTTAAGGGCTCTTATCATATCCGCCACATAATAATTCTTTTTTATTGGTGCCATTGCCCCGCCCAATCCCTCAACAAGAACGATATCGCGGTCCCTGCTCAGATTTTTGATCGATCTTTCGATCCTGGCAATATCGATATTTTTCTTTTCTGTCTTCATTGCCGCATATGGCGATAATGGCTGCCTAAATTTAACGAGATTAATATCGTCAATGTTGTCTTGCAGTTTTAGTTTATTTTTGTAATATTGTGCATCTTCAATTCCGCCGCAGGATATCGGTTTGCTGATGCCGACTCTTAAACCTTTTGCCTGAGCAACGTACCCGAGTCCGGCAGTGATGAACGTTTTGCCGATCTCAGTATCCGTTGCAGTAACAAAGAAAGTTTTATTCAAGATATTTCTCCTTGATCTCTTCTAATTTTGACGCGAGATGATCGATATCATCTTTCGAGTGCATAGCCGTTACAGTCATCCTGAGCCGTGAAGTGCCCTTGGGCACGGTCGGCGGCCTTATGGCTGATAGGAGTATTCCGGAACTGTAAAGGCGATTGGATATTTCAACAGCGAGACGCGCGTCCCCTATCATAAGGGGAATAATCTGAGTTTCGGAGCCCAGCGTATCAAATTTCAACGGCTGGATCTTTTTCTTGAGGTAGCCGACGTTATTCCAGAGTTTTTCTTTGAAGCTGCTGTCCTTCTCGATGATATCGAAAGAAGCAAGGGAAGCCGCGGCCATGGCCGGCGGCAGGCCTGTCGAATAAATAAAGCTTCTTGCTTTGTTCCTCAGGTAATCAATAAGGTCTTTGCTTCCTGAAATGAATCCGCCCAACGAGCCGATCGCTTTGCTTAAAGTGCCCATTATAATGACATTGGAAGTGTCTTTGATCTTGAGGTCAAGCACACCTGTCGAGTGCGCCATATCAAGCATCAGCATCGACTTATATTTAATTGCCAGCTCGGCAAGCTTATTTGCCGGAGCGATATCCCCGTCCATGCTGAATACATGGTCGGAAACGATCAATCTTTTCTTGAATGTCTGCGATCTTTCCAGTATTTTCTCAAGCTCTTGCATGTCCTTGTGCGGATAAACAAGGAGTTTCGCGCCCGAGATCCTCGCCCCATCGATTATGCTCGCGTGATTTAATCTGTCGATGATGACCGCATCGCCCGCACCTACAAGCGCCTGCATGGTCCCCAGGTTCGCCATGTACCCCGTAGGAAACACAATAGATGCGGGCATTCCCTCATATTCCGCTATTTTCGTTTCCAGCTCGTCATGTATCTCGAAATTCCCCGAAACAAGCCGGGAAGCGCCGGAGCCGACCCCGTGCTTCTTGAGTATCTCTTTTGTTCTCCTGACCACTTCCGGATTGCCCGCGAGGCCGAGGTAATTGTTCGAGCAGAAATTTATGAGCTCTTTCCCTTTTATTTTTACTCTTGACCCTTTTCCCTCTTCGATAGTCCTTAAGGTCCTGAAAAGGCCTTCTTCCCTGATCGCATTAAGTTCCTCTTTGATAAAATCAAATATTCCCATAGGTCACTCCGATACTTTCAGGCCGAGGGCAGTGATCATCTTGATATCATCCTCGGGCTTGTTGCCGGCCGTTGTAAGATAATTCCCGAGCATTGTCATGTTCGCCCCGGCTATGAACATGAGCGGCTGAAATTGTTTCAGGGTGATCTCCCTTCCCCCGCATATCACGATATCTTTTTCCGGCATGACGAACCTGAACATCGCGATGATCCTGAGAGCTTCAAGAGGTATAAGTAATTTATTCTTCTCAAGCCGTGTACCCGCGATCGGATTAAGGAAATTGATCGGAATGGAATCGGGATCGAGCTCTTTTATCTGGAATGCGAGTTCGATCCTCTGCTCCAGCGATTCACCAAGGCCGAATATCCCGCCTGAACAGACCGATAAGCCGGCTTCCTTCGCGGCTTTGATCGTAGCGATCCTGTCTTCATATTTGTGCGTTGTGCATATCTTTCCGAAATGGCTTTTTGATGTTTCAAGGTTATGATGGAATTTCTTCAGCCCCGCCGCTTTCAGTTTTTTTAATTGATCAATTGATAATATGCCTAATGAAGCACATCGATTAATATCGATACTCCCTATCTTTTTCAGCGCTAGGCATATTTCATCCATCTCCTTTTCCGAGCTTATACCTTTTCCGGATGTAACGATGCTGAAATAAGCGGCGACTTCCTTCTTGGCCTTCTTTGCTTTTTCATTAATTTCATCTGCGGACATGAGCGGATAAATATCGATTTGTGTTTTATGCCGCGATGATTGGGCGCAGTAACCGCAGTCTTCCGGGCACCTGCCCGACTTCGCATTGACTATTGAACAGAGCTTTACCTTGTTGCCCTTGAAATGCCGTCTTACTTCGTTCGCAGAGGCAATAACATCAAGCGTCTCATCGTCGTTCCTGCCGAGAAGCCACTCCGCCTCGTCATAAGACACACCTCCACTGCCCATTGCTTTCTTTTGGAGCTCAAGGATTTTCGGCATAACCCGTGAATTATAACATAAAATATGTTAAAGTTTTGAGGTATGAAAAAGCATCTTGTAATGCTCCACGGTTTTGGCTGTGATTCCAGGGTTTTCGCTTCAATCGGGACAAAGCTCTCGAAAGACTTTGATGTCCTGATGGTGGATATACCAGGCCACGGCCAGACAAAAGAGGAGTTCAGGGATTTCTCCTTCTCCGCTTACACTATATTACATGCGCTGGATAACTACCTAAAAGAGCCCTACTGCCTTCTCGGCTGGTCAATGGGCGGGCAGATAGCGCTTGAGATGTACAAGCAATCAAAGAAGAGATGCGAGATGGGAGACGCGAAATGTGATCACAGTCACATTGAATCGCTGATACTCATCTCATCCACGCCGAGATTCGTCCACTCCGATGATTTCCCTGTCGGGATGAATAAGGCTGTTTTCAATAAATTCAAAAAAGGGATCGATGAGCACACCGAAAGCTCCATGGATGATTTCTACAAGCTTATCTTTTCAAAGAGCGAGGATGGCATCAAATATATCGATGAGATGAAAAAGCAAACGCCTTCTCAAAAAACCCTCTCCGCATGCATGGACAGTTTTGAAAAGTTCGACGAGAGAAGCGACCTTTCGAAGATACAAGTTCCGACGCTAATACTTACAGGCGACAGCGACGGCATAATCGATCCAAAGGCATCCTTATACATGTCGCAGGAAATAAAAGGCAGCATAATAAAGATTTTAAAGGGAGCGGGCCACGCTCCGCCCCTCACGAGAGAGAAGGAAATAATTGATGAGATCTCAAAATTCATTGGATAAAAAAAGAATAGCAAGGTCATTTTCAAGGTCGGCGGAACATTACGACGAATTCGCCCGCCTTCAAAAAACGCTTGCAGGGGAACTTATAGAAAGCGTCTCTGCTTTAAGGATATCTCCGGCGGACATCCTTGACATAGGCACAGGCACGGGAGGCGTCGCCTTCCTGCTCGGGACAAAGTTCAAGGATTCAAAGATCTTGGGATGCGACATCGCTCCGGGAATGATAAAAAAAGCCATCCACAATAACCGTTATGAGAATGTGACCTTCGAGGTGGCTGATGCCGAGAATCTGCCATTTGCGGACAACAGGTTCGATCTGGTCGTATCAAGCACTACTTTTCAATGGATCGAGGACGTTGCCAAAGCTTTCTCGCAGGCAAAAAGAGTTCTCAAGCCCGGCGGGTACTTCGCGTTCATCACCTTCGGACCGAAAACACTATCGGAGCTGAAGCAAAACTACAAGATCGCCTTCGGGGAAGAAGCGAAATATCTGCACAAGTTCAAGAATATGCGCGAGATCCAGGCGATTCTGAAAGCTACCGGTTTCGCGGTATTGAAATTAAGCTCCAACACGATGAGGGAATTCTATCCCGATTTCAGGGCGTTCTTTAAGTCGCTGAAGGGTCTTGGGGCGCTGAATGCTTCGCCTGATCTACCAAAAGGACTGAGGTCAAGGACAAAGATGAACGATCTTATCAAGCTTTACGAGACCAACAGCAGGATCGGGAAGCAGGTTTACGCGACATTCGAGGTCATCCGGGTGGTTTGCAGGGGGTAGAAGCTCTAGCCTTTCAATACCTCTAGCAGTTTTTCTCTTCGATTTCCCCCGGATATGATGTTGATCATGTTCTTTTTCACATGGAAATGCGCGGCAAGGAACTTAATGAGCGCTTTATTTGGATTCGGGTCTTTGGTCGGTATTGCGAGGTAAACCCTGGATCTTCCTTCTTCCAGGACCAGTCTGTCTTTTTTCGAATTCGGGAACACCTTTACATTTAATCGCATGAGCCATTATACCACATATCCGCTCTATTATCCATTCTCGACAGGAGTGATACAATGGGCGGGTTAAGTAATAGGGACAATGGGTAAGGCATAAAAAACCGAGACACCAAACTCATTGATGCCTCGGCCAATATTTAAGAATAGGACGATCAATTCATTCTATTAATTGCCCTGTTTCTTCGCCCTTTTCTCAGCTCTTTTTTCTTTAAGCGTTTTCTTTGGCGCTTTTTTCATGTCTTTTTTATCTCTATTATCGCCTTTACCCATGTTCTCACCGCCTTGTTTGGTAATTATACGCCTGCTCAAATATTAAGCAATAATAACACGACTATTTCTCAATAGGAGTGTTGCAATGGGTGGAATAAAGCTCTTGTAAATAAACTGAGGCCGTTCTAATGCATTCTCGCTTGATGATCTGACAATATTATTTGGTATTTGCTAGATCGCGAATATTGGTAGCCACCTTTTGCCCGTCTTTTGCCACAAAATACGTTATTTCCAGCCTCTTGTTTTGTAAAGCGCTCAAAGTATCCATAGCGCTTAGCCAACTATGAGTAGTTCCATACTTATAACTAATAGTGGTTCTGTCGCCCTTATCATCTGCAAAAACAAATGTCCTCATAGAAACGGAAACAACCTCACCTGTAATGACCTTGGTTTCCTCCCCTTGGTAAGCGGACGGTGGAGTAGAAAAACCAAAACATAAAGAGCTGACAAATACAACGGCAATGAATACAAAAAATGTCTTTTTCATGTTTATCACATCCTTTAATAAATATTATACGCCTACTTAAATAATAGGCAACAATAACACTACGTTTTCTCGTTTATTATTAGAAGGCGGGCTAGAACTTGACCTCGATCGCTCTTGGCGGGCATATAAGAACGCAGAGTTCGGAGGCGATGTATTTTCCATTCTCGACAGGCATGTTTCAATGGGGCCAGATGAGATCCATAAGAGATTTACTAGGGATAAAATCGTTTTATTTCCTTTCGAATAAAAAGCAAGATGAATATAAATTATTATCTGGTTCAATATTGTCCATTCTCATAACCAATCGCTTAAAGTCTGGGGAAAATATAAGCCATGTTTTATCAGATTCGGGATTTCCATTATAGAGGTAATATTTACCTTTTTTATAAAAAGTCATGGTACCTTCATTTTGATATGCTTCGGCTTCTTGAGATGTGGGAAGCCTATCAGCAAAGTAAATGTATCTGTCTATAAATTTAAGAGTTACTGAATAATCATTATCGTTTATTTTCTTTATAACGATATCTGCTTTAAGGCGAGTGGTCTTTATTGGTTCGTTATCTTCCAGTAACATTCTGACCATAGAACCAGAATATTTACCTTCAATACTATAACAAAAACAAGGATTAAATAGAAAATAAGTAAGAAATATTAATATAGTAATCTTTTTCATATTCCCACCACCTTACGAGGTAATTATACTCCCGCTTCAATATTAAGCAATAATAAGACGATTCTTTTTCGAAGGTAATGATAGGGGGCTAGAATTTAACCTCTATCGCTCTCGGCGGGCAGGGAAGAACGCAGAGTTCGCAGGCTATGCATTTGTCGGCGTCAAAGCCGATCTCCATCGTCTTCTTGTCCTTCACGTACAGCGCTCCGACAGGGCAGACCGCGACGCAGGCGCCGCACTGGGTGCATTTGTCCCAGTTGACGACTATATCCTTTGAAAGCGGCTGGACATTCACGCCTTCCTTCTTCAGGTAATCGAGCCCCTTCTTTATATCCGATTCCTCGCCCGTCAGCTCAAGGACCATTATCCCCTCTTCGGCGGGATTTATGCTCGCTTTGAGGATATTGAAAATAAGATTGTAGTCCTTTATCAGATGATAAACTATCGGCTTGTCTATGTTCTTTTTCGGGAAAGTGAGAACTATTCTTTTTGATGTTGTCATGTTCATCTCCTTTATTTAACTCACCCCTACCCTTCGGGTTTCCCCCTTTCTTATAAAGAGAGGGGGATCAAGGGGGTGAGTTGATTACTTGATCGGCCGCTCGTTAAGCGGCTTGACCTTATATCCAGATTCCGCATCGGGTAGTTTCGCGACCGGCTCGGTGAGAGTGAAATCGCCCTTTTTTATCCAGTCCCGAAGGATGCCGGCGATCTCAACCGCTTTCTTATAGCTTGAAAGAGCTGATGTCGGCACATCCTTGCCTTTCACTTTTATCTGTCCGGACTTCAGCTGCGCATAATTTACTTCTTCAAGCACATCGGACTTGCCCTGCGGATACGCCTCGCTGTAATCAACAACGGGAGCGAATATTTCCGAATCCTTTACCGCGAGATGCTTCAATATCTCCTCTGATAATACCGGGATGGGAATGCCGATGCCGACCATCAATGAAGCGCCGTATCCGGTAAAAGAAACTCCTTTTAGCCATTTCGGATTCATTTGTTTAAGATCGCCTATGACGGCAAGAGTGCCAGACGGACGCTTTGGTAATCCGTTCTCTCCCCTCGGAGCCGATGGATTATGCTGTGTTCCGTGCCATGCTACATATCCGATGCCGCCGCCAAGAAATATTTTCGTACCCACGCCGATAGTCTGGTAGAACGGATCGTTCAATAACGGCGACAATTGCCCGGCACTGCAGTAGTATGCGTTGCCGAGGTTCGGTTTCAGCATGCCAAGATATGTGTAAATTGTTTTATTTGATAGATTGACGGCAACATTATAGTTCTGGTAAGCGTTCCTGAAGTTGAAAAGCACGGCCTCATTCACATCTTTTATGTTGATCCATGTCTTCAGTTCGCGCCTTGGGTAGCAGTCAGTTCCGTAAGCGTATGCTTCCAGCGCGACATCCTTTCCGGCCGCTAGTTCCTCGATGACATGCCCGCCGCCGTAATTGAATTCTCCGGGATGAATCTTGTTCCTCGGGTCATCCTCCGGCATTGCGGTCGCGCCGATGCATATGTCGACCGCGGCAAACCCTGTATAGACGGGCACTCCGTTAAGCGTGGCCTTTCCCCCGCCGAGCTTTATCTTCGGTCTTGTGTGACCTGTATTTATGTAAGCCGAGGAGGAGCACATAGGGCCGAACGTCGCCGTGGTAACGACGTCAACCTCCTTTGCCACCCTCTCGATCCCTTTTTTCTCGATGAGATCAAGCAGCTCCTCTTTAGTGACAATTACCGCCTGGCCCTTCTTTATCTTTTCATTTATCTCCTGAAGTGTCTTAACCATTTATCTCGCCCCTTTCTCTTATTACTTGAACAATCCCGTGCTTAAATACCTTTCGCCTGAATCCGGAAGCACAACTACAATAAGCTTGCCTTTATTCTCGGGCCTTTTCGCCACCTGCAGCGCGGCCCACAGCGCTGCACCCGAAGATATGCCTGCCAATATCCCTTCTTTTTTTGCAAGCTCTCTCGCCGTCTCAAATGCATCATCGTTGCTGACGGCAATTATCTCGTCTATGATATTTCTGTTAAGTACCTCAGGAACAAAACCTGCTCCTATTCCCTGTATCTTATGCGGCCCCGGTTTTCCTCCGGACAGGACGGCAGAATCCTTTGGTTCAACGGCGATGATCTTCACTGATGTCTTTTTTTTCTTTAGCACTTCACCGACTCCTGTTATTGTCCCGCCTGTCCCGACTCCCGCCACTAAAATATCAATTTTTCCGTCCGTATCGTTCCATATCTCCATGGCAGTAGTTTTTCTATGTATCTCCGGATTCGCCGGATTTTCAAATTGTTGCAACAGAAGATATTTTTTGTCTGCTGCTGCCATCTCTTTCGCTTTATCAACAGCGCCGCTCATCCCCTTCGCGCCTTCTGTCAATATCACTTCGGAACCGAGCGCCTTAAAAAGCTGCCTTCTTTCAATGCTCATTGTCTCGGGCATTAAAAGTATTAATTTATATCCTCTTGCAGCACAAACGAACGCAAGACCGATGCCCGTATTCCCGGATGTGGGTTCAATGAAAATGGTATCTTTTTTTATCTTGCCGGACTTCTCCGCGGCCTCTATCATTGAAAGAGCTATCCTGTCCTTGATCGATGATAAAGGATTGAACGATTCCACTTTTACTGCAATGGATACGCCGGAAGACCTTCCTATCTTGTTCAATTTGACAAGAGGGGTATTCCCTATCAATTCCGTAATATCTTTCGCGATCTTCGGCATTTCTCTCTCCTTATTTTTTAGATGTAATACTCCGCGTACTTTGATTCCTTTTTTGCCTGCTTGTCCCTGAGTTCGGCAAAAGTGATCGAATCCACTTTTCCCGCTATATATTTACCTATGTCACAGAATACATCCCTTAACGCGCATTTCGAAGAATAACTGCATGTTTCTCTATGGTTAACGCATGCGATGGGCTCCACCGGGCCTTCTATATATCTTATCACTTTCCCCATCGTTATTTCCTTCGGATCGCTGGACAGAAGATACCCGCCCTTTTTCCCGCGGATGCTTTTTACGAACCCGCCCTTTTTCAGCGATAACAATATCTGCTCAAGGAATTTGTGCGGTATATCCTGCCTCTTCGCGATATCCTCTATCGGCTGAGGCTTGCCGTGATGCAAGCTCAGGTCCAGTATTGCCTTTAGCGCGTAATCGCCTTTGAACGTTATCTTCAAGCTACTTACTCCTCATTGTCATGCTGAGCAAAGCGAAGCATCTGCATTTCTAACACAGACCCTTCGCTGCCGCTCAGGGTGACATAACATAATCCCTACTAATATGATAGACATTGTATAGATATATCGGATATTGTCAAGCGGAATTTCATGATAATTTGAAATAAAGGGTGGGATTTTTACAGTTCGCCTTTCTTGATGCTGAACTCGACGGTGTCCACAAGCCGGTGGGTCTTATCATCAACAGTGTTTATAAGGATATCGGAAAGGTTTTTCCTTGATGAGCTGTAGCTCTCCGATACTCTTATAAGCGGTCCCCCATTGGCGCCAACATGTATGCCCTTTGAGCTGACTATGAGCGGCACTTGGACCTCAAAAGCGTACTTATTCCCGTATTTTGCTAAAGCCCAGAATTTGTCTTTTTTGCTGCCGAATGTTTTTGACGCGGTATGCGGATAAGATATCTTGATCGCTCCGGGTTTTGACGGATATGTCGCTATCCTTACCCTGTTTAGCGGGCTTTGGGAGGACTTAAAAGATATCCTGACGCTTGTTTTCCTGGCGCCCCATCCCTTGTCAGGCTTAAGCCCCGTAACGCTCCTACCGTCTATATATATGTAAAGAAACTTCCTTCCGAGCGAGATCTTGACACTCTGCATGTCAAATCCGGACCTGCCCCGCTCAAGCGCGCGCGGCTTGCAGTTATAGAAAGTGCTTATTTTTGCCCATTCCCAGAATTTGCCGTCTATAGTGATGCATGATGCGAATGAAGAGATGACGAACGAAGCTATGATAAAGATGATTATCTTTTTCACGATGATATTTTATACCATTAAAAGTTGAGCGTCCATATTAATTGCAGTATAATCATCCCGATGCTGAAGTCACAGGACGGGATAGTATTTTACCGGGAATGGAACTGCCCTTCTCCAAGGGCGGTCATTATACTCGTCCACGGCCTCGGCGGATACTCCGGAAGATTTTTTGAGTTCGGACCTTTTCTTGCAAAGAACGGTTTTCAGGTTTACGCTATAGAACTTAAAGGCTTCGGCGAATCTTCCTCAATAAAAGGCCACATAGACAATTTCCAAATATACACTAAAGAACTTAATGCCCTTGTTGGAACCGCAAGAAAACTCCATGCGGGGAAAAAGATATTCATGTTCGGCGAATCGATGGGCGGTCTTATAACCCTTGATTTCTCCATTCATCATCAAAACATGATCGACGGGATAATTCTCATCTCCCCCGCTGTAAAAGATAAGATGCCGTATACATTGAATCAGAGGGCTGACATATTCAGGGCCGCCATTTTCGATCCAATGGCGTTCTTTCCTGCCGGCTTCAACGCGGAAATGTTCACCCGCGATCCCGTGATGGCAAAAAGGATAAATAACGACCCTCTCGAGGTCCGCATGCTGACAGCAAAGTTCTTCATGTCGATATTAAAAGCGATCATATTCGTCAACATGAAGCCGCGGGCGATAAAGCTTCCTGTCCTGATGCTTCTCGCGGGACAGGACAAGATGATCTCGGCTGAAGCTGCCGAGGCGTATTTCAGGAAAATGTCCTCAAAAGACAAGGAAGTTAAATGGTATCCGCAGATGTATCACGCGCTTTACGTGGACAAGGACAGGGAAAATGTTTTCAAGGACATTGCATCCTGGGTGAACAAGCATTTATGAAAAAATATGTCCTGGCAATAGACCAGGGAACTACCGGCTCCACGATAATCATCTTCAATAAACAAGGAAAAATAATATCAAGGGCTTACCGCGAATTCCCGCAGATCTATCCAAAACCCGGCTGGGTTGAACACGATCCGATGAAAATATGGCAGTCCGTAAAATTGACCATAGCCGATGCTCTGAAGGCCGGCAAGATCAAGGGTTCTGAGATAGCAGCGATCGGCATAACAAATCAAAGAGAAACCACGATAATCTGGGACAGGAAGACAGGAAAGCCGATCTATAACGCCATAGTATGGCAGTGCAGAAGGACAGCCCCGATATGCGACTGGCTGAAGAAGAAGGGGCTGGGACCATATGTTCAGCAAGCCACGGGTTTGAAGATAGATGCATATTTTTCGGGGACGAAAATAAAGTGGGTACTTGATAACGTTAGAGATGCGAGGCGTGAGACGCGAGATGCGAAGTTAGCTTTTGGAACGGTGGATACTTGGATCATCTACAATCTGACTGCTAGAAAAACTCACGTAACGGATTACTCAAATGCTTCGCGGACAATGGTATTCAATATCAGGAAGCTTGATTGGGATAATAAACTATTGAAAGCTCTCGATATCCCTCGATCTTTACTTCCGAAAGTTGTCCCCTCTTCCGGGATCGCCGGAAAAACAAAAGGGATCGGAGTACTGCCTGACGGGATCCCGATCGCGGGTATCGCCGGCGACCAGCAGGCGGCTTTATTCGGCCAAGGATGTTACGAACCAGGGGACATCAAGAACACTTACGGGACAGGATGCTTCATGCTTGTAAATACTGGAACTAAAGCTGTCAAATCGAACACAGGCCTTTTGACAACTATCGCCTGGGGTATCGATAAAAAAGTTTATTATGCGCTTGAAGGTTCGGTGTTCATCGCCGGCGCCGCCATCCAGTGGATCCGCGACGGTCTTAAATTGATCAAAAAAGCGCCCGAGACCGAGGCTATCGCGAGATCGGTCCCTGACACCGGCGGAGTATATTTTGTTCCCGCGTTCGTCGGCCTTGGAGCGCCTTACTGGAATATGTACGCGAGGGGAACGATCACGGGAATTACTCGAGGCACCTCACAAGCCCACATCGTCCGCGCAACGCTCGAGTCCCTCGCCTACCAGACAAAGGACGTCCTTCTTTGCATGCAGAAAGATTCGGGATTGAAGATCAAGTCAATGAAAGTTGACGGAAAAGCCACGGAGAATAACTTCTTGATGCAATTCCAGGCGGATATACTTCCAGTCAAGGTCATCCGGCCGAAGATAATCGATACCACGGCGCTTGGCGCGGCTTATCTTGCCGGATTAGGCGTCGGTTTCTGGAAAAGCCCCTCCGAGATCAAGAAGCTGTGGCGGATCGATAAAGCATTCGGGCCAAAGATGGCTAAAAAAGATAGAATTAAACTTTATGATGGCTGGATAAGAGCGGTCGCTCAAACACAGCGGTAACACCCTCACCCTGCTATAGCTTTGTAACACCCTCACCCTGTTATAGCTTTGCTAGAGCTTTCGATTGGGCTTTCCCTCTCCCTGTGGGAGAGGGATTAAGGGTGAGGGCGATCTCCAAATCCCGGCACACTTTCGACAAGTTCCCGACGATGTCATCGTTCTTGAGCCTAATAATTGAATATCCTTTTGATCTAAGTATGTTTTCTCTAACCATGTCATAATCTTTCTGCTTATCATGCGCCCAACCATCTATTTCCACGATAATTTTGCGCTCATGGCAATAAAAATCTGCAACAAATCCTTCTGCAACATGTTGCCTTCGAAACTTCAAACCATAAAAGCGCCTATTTCTGAGCAGCTCCCACATAATCTTTTCCGTGTCAGTTTGGGATATTCTTAACTGTCTGGCAAATAACTTCTTAATAGGTTTCATGAACATAATCAAATAGAAAACTAGCAATTTTCTTGCCAATCATTTCAAGGCAAAAAGTGGGTTTACAATAGCAGCGGTTTTCAACACTTGATGTCTTTTTTGACATTGCGCGGCCGAAAAAATATCTTACATATCTATTTCTACAACTTTTTCCCTCGAGGTTAAACCTCTTATTATCGATACCTGATTTTTCCTGACCTTATAATGCCCAGCTAAGAACTTGATCAAAGCTATATTTGCTTTTCCTTCCACGGCAGGAGTGGTTATATAGATCTTCAAGCGGCCGGATTCCTCGACAAGCTTGTTCTGTTTTGCGTTCGGGATGACCTTTATATTAAACCGCTGCATGGGAATAGTTTATCATAAATAACTGAAATTTTGCTTTTATCTTACCGATATAGCTACGAGGTGGAATATAGTTGGGTATGAAGATCATAAAATGTATCCTGGTCGCTCCCAATGGGATATGCACAAAAAGATTAAGAAGGGGCATAGATAGCCGCGTTACGCCTAAAAGCCTAGGATCTATCCCTTCGCAGGGCGTTTTCGTGCAGTCCAACAAAAGCAAACATATCTTGAGGGTTGAGGATCTACACCACATTATAGATATGAAAGCTTTAGATGTGATACCTGATAAGAATCAGCCTTTGTATGTATCATTCGACCCTCAAGCCATCAATCAAAATGCCGGATTTTTAAAAACAGTTTTAAAAGCGCGTGATGGCAACAAAATCGCAATACAACACTTGAAAGAATTGGACTACCTTCGTCCTACTTCCAATATTAATGTTAAAGATGAAGAGCCCGAAAATTGCCAGTTCCTGATGCCGTATTATTTAAGTGAATTAATAGCAAGGAGGACGCCTCGCTTAAAGCTGCTGGCCCAGGACTTAAGGGAACAAGGCTTGGTCGTGACCGCCGCCTCGCATCTTTTGAATTTTTGTGATCCTTTGATAGTATCCAGGTTCTTGCAAAATCGAGATGACCTTCTTTTCGCTATCGGTTTCGACCTGGATCTAATAGATAGATACGACAAATGGCTTGTCCCTGATGCCGACATCAAGATGATTAAACTTTTTCCGATCGAACAGGAAAAATTTCTGCTTTATAATTTGCATTGGCAAACTGCGCATGCCTCATTTGTGTTCTATCCAAACGACGTAAAGCTGCCTTTTTCTCCGGAAGTATTAAGAGAAGAACCGGAGATGATCCTTGCGCTTCCCGGAATGAAGAAAATGGAGGCTTATAAATAAAGTTTCCAGCCCCTCGATCGTATCCCCCATCTCGCATCTCATGTTTTTAGTGTTATAATTCACACGATGTATAATGTAGCCATCATCGGCGGCGGTATAGTCGGCAATGCCATAGCAAGAGAGCTTTCCCGCTATGAATTGAGCGTTGTCCTCATTGAAAAAGAAATTGAAGTATCTTTCGGCACATCTAAAGCAAATTCGGGCATCATCCACTCCGGCATCCACGACGATCCGAAAACCCTTAAGGGCAAACTTTGTCTCCAGGGCAACGCGCTTTGGGAAGAACTCTCAAAAGAACTCAAGATACCGTTCAACCGCGTGGGGGAAATTCTCGTAGCAAGGAGCGAAGACGACCTGCCGGTACTAAAGAAAATGCTCGATAACGCCAAAGCTATCGGGATCCCTTCGGAAATGGTCGAAGGAAAGCGTCTTCACGAACTGGAACCCAACCTTTCCGGCAAGATCAACACCGGCGTGCTTGCCCCGACTGCGGGAGTTATCCCGCCGTATGAAATGACCTACGCATTATACGAGAACGCCATGCAGAACGGAGTGAAATACCTTCTCGGATCAAAGGTCATAAACATAGCTACGGACGGAAAAAGCTTTGTGATAACAGCCGGCGATAAGGAGATAAAAGCGGATTATGTGATCAATACGGCAGGCGTTTATGCTGACGAAGTTGCGAAATTCGCCGGCGCGGATAACTTCAGGATATTGCCGAGAAAAGGCGAAGAATACATACTCGACAAAAGGCTCGACAACATCAATAATCACGTGATATTCCCCACCCCTTCCCCCATATCAAAAGGCGTGCTTATCATTAAAACCATTGAGGGTTCGACCATGATCGGGCCTACGGCGGATGACATAAAGGACAAGGAAGACACGACAACCACTGAAGAAGGCCTGAAGAAGATCCTCGATTTTGTGAGGACGATGATCCCTGGTATCCAGAAGAAAGATATAATTGCGTCGTTCGCGGGCATCCGTCCTGTGTCAAATACAAATGATTTTATAATCGGGGGATCGAAAACTGCCCCCTGTTTCATCAACGCTGCTGGCATACAATCGCCGGGATTAACAGCAGCTCCGGCAATAGCGCTGATGGTCGCCGATCTGTTGAAAAAAAGCGGGATTCGTCTTGAGAAAAAAAGGAAATTCAATAAATACGATAAGCCTCACAGAAGATTCACTCTCGCATCTAACAAAGACAAGGAATTGCTTATCAAATTAAATAAGGCCTATGGGAACATCGTCTGCAGGTGTGAAACTGTGACCGAAGCCGAAGTTGTCGCTGCGATAAGGAATGGAGCCAAGACTGTTGACGGCATAAAATTCAGGACGCGCGCCGGAATGGGGAGATGCCAGGCGGGCTTCTGCCTCCATCACGTGATGAAAATACTTTCCAGGGAACTTGGTATACCTGAGGAAAAATTAACGAAGCGCGGCGGGGGGTCCTTGATCGTGAAGGAAAAAAGATGAAAAAGATATCGACCGACATTATCATTATAGGCGCGGGTCCGGGAGGAATGGCAGCCGCCCTGAAAGCCGGCGAGGCAGGAGTGAAAAAGATCCTTCTTGTCGATCGTTTGCCTGAGCCAGGGGGAATACTTCAGCAGTGCATCCATAACGGCTTCGGACTGCACAAATTCAAGAAAGACCTCACAGGTCCTGAATATGCCGATACTTATATCAAGAAAATAAAGAACTCGAATATCGAGGTCCTGCTCCAGACAATGGCAATAGAGATAACAAAAGATAATAAAGTGATACTTGCGAACGGCTCGGACGGCTTGATAGAGGTTTCCTCAAAAGCAATAGTCCTTGCGATGGGCTGCAGGGAGAGAACTCGCCAGCAGGTAAGCATCCCCGGCACAAGGCCGTCCGGCATTTTCACCGCGGGAGTCGCGCAAAGGTTCGTGAACATCGAAGGCTTCATGCCCGGAAAAGAGGTGGTAGTCGTCGGGAGCGGCGACATCGGAATGATAATGGCGCGAAGGATGACCCTTGAAGGCGCCAGGGTACATGCCGTTACCGAACTTCTCCCTTATCCCGGAGGATTGACAAGGAATATTGTCCAGTGCCTGAATGACTTCAATATACCCCTGCACTTGAACCATAATGTCATTAAGATCTACGGGAAAGACAGGGTGACCGGGGTTAAAATCGCAAAGATCAATAATAAAGGCGAACCAACGGATGAAACTTTTGAAATATCCTGCGATACCCTTCTTTTCTCGGTAGGATTGATACCGGAAAATGAGCTCTCCAGAATGGTGCCGCTTGAGATAAATCCCATTACCGGCGGCCCTTTCATTGATGATACTTATCAAACTAAAAGGCCCGGTGTTTTCATTTGCGGAAACGCGGCCTTTGTCAATGATCTGGCGGATTACGTGAGCTGCGAGGGAGAAATAGCCGGCGAAGCCGCAGCAAATTACGTGAACGGCTCCCTCAATACCGTAACAAAAGTAAGTGTGGTTGCCGGAGAAAATATCCGCTTCGTGGCCCCGAACTTCATTACAAGAACAGATCACGTGACCCTGTATGCTCGCGTCACCCAGCAGATGCGGGATGTTACGGTTTCATCGTCCGGAGGCATCATCAATATTAAAAAACAGATCATTAAGCCAAGCGAGATGATTGAGATGGAACTTGACAGCGAAAAGCTGAAGAAAATAAAAGAACTTAAGGAGCTTGTAATAGATGTCAGACCGAATAAATGAAAAAAAGTTCACTTGCATAATGTGTCCCCTCGGTTGCGAGGTGACCGTAAAGTCAAATGAAAGCGGACAGATAACGGAGGTCCTCGGCAATCAATGCGTCAAGGGTGAAAAATATGCGAGGGACGAGTACTCTCATCCGTTAAGGGTACTGACATCGACCGTTGCGATCGAAGGAGCTCAATTCGCGAGGCTACCGGTAAGGACATCGGGGTTAATACCGAAAGACAGGATATTCGACAGCATGAAAGAGATCCGGAAAATAAAAGCGAAAGCCCCGATAAAACTTGGCGCTAAGTTGATCGAGAATATCCTGGGCCTTAATGTGGATATGGTGGCAACAAGGGACCTTTAATCTTTCCCTTTAAAGAAAAGCCAGCTTTTAGGCCCTGCTTTTTTGAACTTTACCAGATGAAAATGGCCGTCCAGCTTTTTACCGTGGATCGCCATGTCCACCTTTGAATCCGTGAATTCTATGGCATCAAATGTCCCCAAATCCCATATCTTGACCTTCCCCGCCCCGTATTCCCCCTCGGGAATAGTCCCCTCGAATTTTGCGTAATCAAGTTCATGGTCTTCCACTTCCAGGGCTAAACGCTTGATCGAAGGATCGTTTGATGGTTCTTTCGGTATTGCCCATGACTTGAGAACCCCCTTATGCTCGAGCCGTAGGTCCCAGTGCAAATGCGAAGCATGGTGTTCGTGGATAACGTATTTCATTTTGAATAGAACTTCTTCATGAAATGTCCTTTTGAAGGGCATAATTTCGAAATAACGCAATCGGGGCACAGCGGCTTCTTTGCCTGGCAGATCTTCCTGCCGTGATCAATGATAATGTAGGTGAACTTTCCCCAGTTGTTCTTAGGGACTATCGCCATAAGGTCCTGTTCTATCTTTTCAGGCTTATCGAATTTCGAAAGTCCCAATCTCTGCGAGAGCCTTATAACATGCGTATCCACCGCAATACCTTCGTTCTTGCCGAATGCGTTGTGAAGCACGACGTTCGCCGTTTTCCTTGCGACACCGGGGAGCTTAAGAAGCTCCTCCATGGTATCCGGGACTTTGCCGTTAAAATCCAAAACGAGCATCTTAGCCATGCCGATTATGCTCTTCGCCTTGTTCCGGAAGAACCCCGAGGACTTAATTTCCCGCTCGAAAGTTGCCCTGTCCGCCCCCGCATAATCTTTTGCTGTCCTGTATTTCTTGAAAAGCTGT
>Ga0315291_10000255_pt1 | contig 68020 bp, 53 predicted proteins | sample YL17G12_20_MG_FD_203070 | JGI IMG/M metagenome (GOLD analysis project Ga0315291, IMG submission 203070) | Sediment microbial communities from Yellowstone Lake, YNP, Wyoming, USA - YL17G12_20 | ecosystem: Environmental > Aquatic > Freshwater > Lake > Sediment | place: USA: Wyoming | collected... | reverse complement strand
GTTGGTGTAGGTCGTGCCAGCGACGTGCAGCAGGCTGTTGAGGTCCACTGGCGTCGGGCTCTCTACGCCCACCGCTGAGCTGCTGATGACCCCGTGAGCGTTACCATTGTATATGCCGGACCAGCCAATCACGCTGATGACGGCGTCGGCCTGGGTGATGGTAACCGTGGCATCGCCGCTGGTTGGCTTGTAGTTGGTGTTGCCGTCAAAGGTCCAGTGGACCACCCCACCGGGCACGTTGGTGTAGGTGGTGGCAGCTACGTGCAGCAGGCTGTTCAGGTCCGCCGGCGTCGGGCTCTCCACACCGGTCGCCGAGCTGGAGACAACCCCGTGGGCGTTGCCGTCGTAGACGCCAGACCAGCCAGTCACGGTAATATTGGCATCGGCCTGAGTGATAGTCACGGTGGCATCACCGCTAGCCGACTTGTAGTTGGTGTTGCCGTCAAAGGTCCAGTGGACAGTGCCACCGGGCACATCAGTGTAGGTAGTGCCAGCGACGTGCAGCAGGCTGTTGAGGTCCACTGGCGTCGGGCTCTCTACGCCCACCGCTGAGCTGCTGATCACCCCGTGAGCGCTACCATTGTATATGCCGGACCAGCCAGTCACGCTGATGACGGCGTCGGCCTTGCCCACTGTCAGACTGCCGTCGCTAGTCGCATAATCACCGGCACCGCCAGGCCTCTGGGCTCTTGCTGTAAACGTAGTTGTCCCTGCCGGCGTAGGGCTTGTGGTGTCTATGGTCAACGTTGATGTCTTAGAGGTATCAGTCGGCGTGAATGAAACGGAAGTCGGAGAAAACGAGGCCGTCGCTCCCGTCGGCAACGGCGTGGTGACGGTTAGGTCAGCAGTGAATGTTCCCGAGCTACCGCCACCGCCACCTCTATTTACAGTTATGGTGTAGGTGGCGCTGCCCCCTGTGCCATAGGTAAGCGTGCCGCTTTGAGGACTGACGTTGACCGAGCCGACCTTTGGGGCATCCGTAAACGTCGTTGTGGCCAGAATACTCTCGCCACCTAGCACATCCACCATGTAGATTCCAAAGACGCCGTCGAGGATGTAATTGTAGGTAAAGCCACCTTCGGTGTCGGTCGTAACGTTGTCAGAGCCGGGCGTAAACGTACCGTCTCCGGTTACGATGGTGCCATCAGGGCGTGTGACCCTGACTGTCAAATCGACATTGACATCGTAGCCGCTGCCGGAGATGATGACCGTCTCTTCCGGAGCATAGTCCGGCTTGTCTGTCCAGACCGACGGCACCGACTCGGCTGAGGTTGGCACCATGGTTGCCAGTGCCAATCCCAATGTAACCAGAACCACGACTAGTGCTGCAAATAGTGCTCTCTTCATTCTCTATGCCCCCTCTTTTGAGATGCCACAGTTCGCTGCAATATGACTGCTATCGTACTGCCCCGCAGGCAAACAAAAAACCGACCTCGAAAGGGTCGGTTTCACTATTGGCTCCCCACCACCCAAGTGACCAGATACGGAAAGTGGATCAGCGCCCCCGCACTACGCTGCTGCCCAGCGAGTTAGTTTGCCTCTTGTTCCTGATAGGTTGGTCGCACAGAGACCCCCAAATCCCTCGTTATCGCCCAACTCTGACCTGACTCAGAACAAGACACTGCTGAAAGATGGACGTCAATGGTGGAACAGCAATTCCCTTCGTGAACTCGTCCCCCTTGACCGCTACCCCCCCAATGCCTCTGCTATAGATGCAACTGAGTCACACCTAATATGTGACTTCGCGAAGACTATCACAAATGATAGTAATATGTCAAGTAAAAGGGACGTCCGGTTCTGCTAAGTTGAGGTGGATGAGGGGTTAGAGCAATTACTACAGACCGTCTGCAAAAGACAAGGGAATGTTGTGAGGCTAACCTAATGGGGAATTAGGGATTGAGTAGGAGAGTATGAATAGGATTAGGGTCTATTCCTTGATATTCCAATTGCCCTAGTACGTCCCTCCATTCCAATGGGCCTCTTGACCAGTCGAGAGAACAAGGTCATGCCCAGGACTGAAGTTAGTTTGGTATAGGGATAGTGCACCAACCCGTGAACCTATAGTGAAGCCGACGTTGGTTAGTGCAGCTTCAACCTCTGCTTTGCTGTAAGTCTCAGGCACAAGCGAATTCCTTTAATTGAATTTCTCGCTTGCACTCACGAACCACCTTGAAACGACGTTCCGGTGCTACTCCACTAACCACAAGATGCTTCACGCCAAAACGAGTCAAGTACGCACTCAGTTCCTTTGGAGTATTGCTGTGCTGCTGTAGCAATAAGTCAAGAGCTTCAAGGGCACGCTTCTCAGCTTTTTCAGGTGTGTCTCCGTATGCAACTACGGCAAATGGGTCGGTGATAGCAGCAAAATACCCTTCGCGTTCCTCAACCTTTGTATTCAGTTCGAGTCTCAACATTACCATTTTCTTAGCCTGCGGCATAGGATTTTCCTCCTGTCCTATCTCCACCAACGATTTCAACGCACGCTGCTACCTTTACCTAAGAAATCCCAAGCCGACGTCACCATTCCCCCCAAAACTACACATGGCGTGCAGTGGCGTGATTATAACATATGTCGTCAAGTACAACTAGATTCCCTCACTCGGCTCTCGTTATCAATAATGTCACAAAAGCCGCCAACGACCCTATTTCAGTGTAACACACCCCATGTGCCACAAGGAAATCCGTAAGGTCACTTAACCGAGGGTCTCTTTTGTACGTGGTTGGGCAGTGCCAACGGTGTCTATGCTATTCTTGTTTGCCCTAGGCTTGCGCCTTAGGTTCTAGCACGGTTCCTTAGAAGCCCAAATCGGCGCACTGCACCTCAGTGCTTGGTCTTGTCAGGAGTCCCGTATGTTTGACCTTTCTCAGGAGTGGGTGGGAATGGCTCCCCTTTCACCACCGTCCTTTCTTCGCCAGTCTTGCCGCCACGAGGCCCCTGTATTGGGTACTGCCCAGATTCCTTGGCTCTTTCACCTGGCTTGTGTTTCTCTCCCATCCCTGATTCCTCCTTCCCTCACGTTAGCTTGGTCAACATCTGAGCGTTATTCATGGTTCAGCAAACCATCGGCTAAGGGGTGTCATTGAATGAACCACAGCCAGCGCATCGAAGAACTATCCCCGTAACCTGCCCCTCCTGAATACCTTTCAGTAGAACTGTTCCACATTTCCCGCAAAGATAGTTGAATTGCCCCTCGCCCCTCAGCAGGGGTGCCTTATCTCCTCGGATGATAGCCCTAGTCCCTTTGGCTGGTTCTGGGATGACCTTCAGCTTGATGTCTGGCATTTATTCACCTCCACATCTGATTCTCTGCGATTATACACTATCGGTGTGTATCTCACAGAAAGTCTTGCATGGCCTGCTATACTCATTCTAAGGGGCACGCGATGAGACAGCACATACAAGACATACAAGGAATACGTAGTAGACACATGGGACTCCGATGGTCGCCGTGTGTTGTTGAGGGTCACTGTGGCTGAGTTTGGCTGCAAATACTGCGGAGCCAAAGCCGTCGTTCGCTATGGGTTTTCTCCCAAGGGCGAACAGGCGTGGTGGTGCAAGGTCTGTGAGCGTAAGTTCATCGACAACGACGCCATGCCAGGGATGAGAACGCCCACCGATCAAGTGGGGCTTGCCTTGCTTGCGTTCTACGATGGCTCTTCCCTGAGTGCCATCCGGCGACAGCTTAAGCAGCAGTACGGGAATGACCCCTCTGATCCGGCTGTCTACGGTTGGATCACCAAATACAGCGAAGCGGCCATTGCCAAGACTAAGAACCTGCACCCGACTGTCTCCGACGTTTGGATTGCCGATGAGACGGTTCTGAACATTGCGGGCAAGAACGTCTGGTTTTGGGATGTCATGGACGCTAAGACTCGTTTCCTCTTGGCGTCTCATATGTCTGCTTCCAGAGGCATCCGAGATGTCAAAGCCCTCATGGAAGATGCGGCCAGACGTGCGGGGAAGCCGCCGCGTGTCGTCATCACGGACAAGCTGCTGGCTTACATCGACGGTATCGAGTTGACCTTTGGTGCAGACACCAAGCACATTCAGAGCCAGGGCTTCAGTGTCCAACCGAACACGAACCTTATCGAAAGGCTGCATGGGTCTATCAAGGCCCGAACAAAGGTCATGTGGGGCTTGAAGTCCATTCCGAGCGCGTACCTCTTCATGGATGGATGGGCTACTCATTACAACTTCATTCGCCCACACGAAGGTCTGGGCGACAAGACTCCTGCTGAGAAGGCTGGATTGGTCTCTCCCTTCAAGAACTGGTTGGACGTGGCGAATGAGCCAACAAAGCCATCTGAGGTGACCTTTGACCGGATGGAGAGGGGCGGGAGCCTGTTACCGCAGGCTAGGCAGCATGTAGGGCATAGCTACAGGCGTCATACATTCAGACAAAGGCCCATGCCTGCACCAAGTTTGTCGAAAATGACCTAGCGGATGAAACAAGAATAGCATAGACACCGTTGACATTCGCCAAGGCACCTATGCTATTATGCAGACCAATATGATAACTAATTCGTCTGTCGGATTCTGAGACCTGATGCAAGCAGGTTTCAGTACCCTTGCTACAGATGTATTTTAACACGTCTGTAAAGGGGGACAAGGGGAAATGACGACACGGACTGAAGTTGCACCTTCCTTCTCTGGCATCTATGGCATTCCTGAAGTCGCTCAATACTTGGCTGTATCTCCGCCACTGACTAATTGGGACAGCGTGCCAACGGCCAAACTGCGCTATTGGATACGCACTAGCGTTCCCGCAATTGCTCCATCGCCATACCCTACAAGGCAGAAACTAATAACATTCCTAGACCTCGTTTCTATGCGAATGGTTGCCATTTTGAGGTCTAAGGGTATTGAACTCAGTGAAATCCGGCTCTCTTTGAAGTACCTCAAGAAACAATTTGGCCTTGAGTATCCATTTGCCACTGAACCTCTTTGGACATATGGTAGTGACGTATTCATTGAATTCAGAGACAACCTTCTTGCCGTATCTAGGTATGGCCAACAGACGATGGCCTTTCTTAGGGGATGGTTGACAGAAGTGGAACGTGATATGACGTTTGACAGTCATCAACTTGCCGACTCTTGGATTCCATACAGGGGCATACGGTTTGATCCAAAAATACAATTCGGGGAACCCTGTCTTGAAGGGACTAGGATCACGACTCGTACAATATGGAGCAATATCACGGCTGGTGACAGCCCCGAGAATGTCGCAGAGCTTTACGAAATCACCCCCGCCCAGGTATTGAGCGCAGTCGAGTGGGAGAGACGGCTTGACACAACTAGGTCTAGCCACATACACGCGATACGTAACTGACGAACATATCAGCCCTCAATTTACCAGAGCACTTGGCGTTGCTGGATTTCGCACTATGACCGTTGTTGAAGCCCTTGGTCGCAGAGGGGCTGATGACTCAGAAATCATCGACTGGTTATCATTACATGGCAAGAAGGACGCTATCTGGGTTACCAAAGATTGGAGTGCACAGAAACGCCATGCAAAACTCATTCACGAGAAGGGAATATCTGTGCTTTGGATAGAGATTCCAGGGCAGGGTCTACAGGCGTTGCGTGAATTACAGCTGCTCGTATCCATAACAGAGTACGTCATGAAGACTGTGAGTAGTTCCTCCTCCCCTCTCTACTTCCGTGCTTCTCACGATGGAGTCAAACCAAAGTTGCGTAGGATAGTCAGCCCTCTAACTGATAGCAATCTGATCTACGAGAAGACGCGCTATAGGCCCACTTGACTTGCGGCAGGAAGGAAGGTAGTGACTCATGAGTAGGATAGACTTCAATTCATTCATGAACTTCTGTAGGGGATTGCAGGGAAGAACATTGGCGACGGTAGGTGGTCGGGCAGAGTTCACTCTAACGTCAGTTCAACCAGATAGTCTCGATTACCACGTGTTGTCTACTGGGAAAGATCGTGGCACGTCTAGGAAATGGATAGTGAGATTATTGGAGCGATATGAGGAAACCAAATCCCTGCATCCCAAGGATTACTTAGGCATAACCATGAATGCATCATACACTCTGGCACTTTTGGAACTGTACCTTAACCGAGACCGCTAACCCTTCATCCACCTCTATCTACGGGTCATTGCGCCAGTCCCTATAGTCTTCAGACCATAACTCCGTTGTGATATCTCTCTCAGGATCGTAGACCGTCGTTTTTGGAGCAGTGACCCAAAGCCCTACAGTCTGTCTCTGCTCCCCTGATACCAGCACCCACAACTCATAGTACCCAGGACGCGTGATCTCTACAGCCTTGAACTCGTATCCCTCATACCATACTTTGTTATCAGCCTCTGGTACTGTAATGGTTGTGTTGTCTGAGATGATTGTGAGGCCATCCATATCACGCATCTCAAGACTGATCTCGAAGTTTCTACCCTCTTCTGCCCTATATTTCTTGAAGGCTAGAACGACTTGGAGATCAACGAGGAACGGGAAGTCTGCCTTCACCTTCTTACTGATTACGTCATAGATGCCCTCAATGTTGATCAACTCGTCGTGTTCAGAGAATACGAGTCGGCGTACCCAAGCACCCCAGAGAACTTCCATAAGTCTGGTCTTCTGCTTTTGAAGGCTGGTTGCCGTATTACCACTACCCCCTCATCCACCTCAACTTAGCAGAACCGGACGTCCCCGAACTTGCTCACCATTGAACGAAGATAGGGATGTTTGTTGCATAGGTGAACCGGACCGTTTCTGCAGTCCGGATCCCAACGGCCAAAGTGTCCCACTTCCCCTGACGATTCACATGTCATGAACGCCTGGAGTCATCTGGCCTTCCAGTCTGGCTTCCTTTTCTCGGTGAAGGCACGTGGCCCTTCCCTGGCATCTTCAGTCAAAGCCACACGCTGGCTGATCTCCAACTCCAGGTCAAGTCCTTCCTCCAATCTCATGTCTATCCCTCGGTAAGCCAGCTCCTTCACTGCCCTGACCGCCATCGGCCCATTCTCACAGATTCGGCTGGCGAGCGCCTCAGCCTCGGGAAGAAGGCGGTCAAACGGGACTACTTTGTTGACCAACTGGATTCGGTAGGCTTCGCTCGCATCAATGAAGTCACCTGTCATCAGCATCTCCAGTGCCTTGGCAAAGGGGACTAGACGAATCAGTTTTTGGGTGCCGCTGTTGCCGGCGATCACGCCTCGCTTCACCTCTGCCAGGCCCAGTCTGGCAGTGTCGGCGGCAATTCTGATATCACAGGCCATGGCCAGTTCCAACCCGCCGCCCGTACAGATGCCATTGATCGCAGCTACAAAGGGCTTCCATACCTGCATTCCTCGCATCGGGCTGATTTCCGGGATTGGCGGAGCAGAGCGCTGATGGTGCGCCGTCATCAGCCACGCCGCCAGCTCCTTCAAGTCCTGCCCGGCACAGAATGCTTTGTCTCCGGCACCGGTGACAATGGCCACCCAGACATCAGGATCGTCTCTGACATCCGCCCATGCCTTGACCAGCGCCCCCCAGACCTCAAAGTTCATGGCATTGAGCACCTCTGGTCGATTCAAGGTAATGTAAGCGATTCTGCCCTTCTTCTCATAGACCAACGCCGGCATACGACTTTCTCCTTGTGGATGACCTCGGTCCACTCTTTGACGCTTTGAGGCCTCTTCGACCCCACTATTCAAGATATAAGTCAAATCAGAATGAAACCGCGGGCCAGGTCACGATTGTGCTAGTCCGACCACCGTTTTTTGCGCCTGTAGTGCTTTATGTCCCGGTAGCTCTTTCTCTCTCCGGCAGTAGCAATGCCCATGTAGAACTCTCTGATATCCGCGTTCTCTCCCAGGTTCTTGGCCGTGTCTTCGAGGACTATCTTGCCGTTCTCCATCACGTAGCCATAGTGGGCAAACGAGAGGGCCGCCCTGGCGTTCTGTTCTACAAGAAGCATGGAGACATTCTCTTCCGCATTGATTATCTTCAGTATTCTAAAGATCTCTTCTACAAGCAGGGGAGCAAGGCCCAAAGACGCTTCGTCCAGCAGCATCAGCTTGGGATGAGACATCAAAGCCCGGCCCACCACCAGCATCTGCTGCTCCCCTCCCGAGAGATAGCCGCTTGTTTGGCCACGAAGCTCTTTAAGCAGAGGGAAGTAACGATACACCATGTCCAGATCTCTCCTCAATCGAGCTCCATTGCCGGCGATGTGGGCCCCTACTCTCAGGTTCTCTTCTACGGTCAGATGCTCCAGGACCATTCTCCCCTCAAGAACCTGGATGATACCCAGTCTAGCTATCTTCTCCGGGTCTCCGTTCTCGATTCTCTTCCCTTCCAACTCGATAGTCCCCTCGGTCACTTTGCCCTCTTCAGTCTTGAGCAAACCAGATATGGCCTTGAGGGTAGTGGTCTTTCCGGCGCCATTGTTTCCCAGCAAGGCAACCACGCCACCCTTGTCGACCCTCAGCGACACGCCTCGGAGCACCAGGATCACGCCCATGTATTTCACTTCGACATTGTTTAGTTGCAGCAGTGGCATGCCATCCCCCTACACTGCTCCCGCCGTTTCATCGCCCAGATATGCCTTGATGACCGCGGGATCATGCTTCACTTCGACTGGAGTTCCCTCAGCGATCTTTTGCCCGAAATCGAGAACCATTATTCTATCGGTGATATCCATGACCACTCCCATGTCGTGCTCGATGAGGACAATGGTGATTCCCTTTTGCTCCCGGACGTCGAGGATGAACCTGGCCATATCCTCCTTCTCTTCTACGTTCATCCCAGCCATAGGCTCATCCAGGAGCAGTAGTCTTGGTTCCTGAGCCAATGCTCTAGCCAGGTCAATCCGCTTCCGGAGGCCATACGGGAGAGTGCCTACCACGGACTTCCGCCAGCGCTCCAGTTCCAGGAAACTGAGCGTCTCCTCCACCGCTCTGCGATGCTTCACTTCTTCGCGATGTGCCCTGCCAAAGTAGATGGCTCCTTCCAGCCAGGTGGACTTGAAGTAGAAATGTCTGGCTGCCATGAGGTTGTCCACCACGGTGAGACCGGTATAGAGCTGAATATTCTGGAAGGTTCTGCTTACACCGAGTCGCGCGATCCTGTCCGGTCGGAGTCCGGTGATTCTCCGGCCCTCAAAGTAGGTCTCCCCTCTTTGGGCACGGTAGAAGCCACTGATGCAGTTCAGGGTGGATGTCTTTCCAGCTCCGTTGGGTCCGATGATGCCGAAAATCTCGCCTCTCGAGACTTCACAGCTCACGTCGTCGAGAGCTGTGACGCCACCAAAACTGAGGTGGAGGTTCTCGATCTTCAGCTCGACAATGTCACTACTGTCAGCCTTCATACTTTGATCAGGTCCCTGTCTCACTCACATGGGCCAGTGGTTCGCTCTGCAGACGGCATGGCCTTGATGTGGATCGCACTTGTCAGGCAATGAATTGCACGTCTTTCCATGGACATGTCTTCGCCTGCAATGGCCACGGCAGCCAACTGTCATTCAACTCATAAGTCCTTGCCCACGAGCCGCCACTACCTCACGGGCAGCCTCTGCCTTTGCCACTGCTGCCGCTAATCATCTTCTCTCATCAAGGACTTGAAGCGTCCCGTACGCGCCCAGCCATCACAGGAGAGAGTGGCACACCCGGCCCACACACGTCCCATAGGCGCTGATCACAGACTTGACCGCAACAACAGCTGTGGCACATCGGTTCGGCTACTTGTGTAGTCCCCTACCTGTAACCTCTCCATCGCCGAACGGAGTCTCTGCCAAGAAAGGGTAACAAGGGGCAGTCTATGGACTGCCCCTTGAATTATCCTTTACACCAGTGGCCACTGGAGGGTATAGGTCTCGATCAAAGTCTCTTTCTCATTGGATACAGTGGCCTCGACAGACACATCCCATTTCGCCGTGCCAGCCTGTATCTGTCCCCATACGTCGGCTGCCAGTGTCATGGCCTGGCTTGTAGACTTGCCTATCATGACTTGCCAAGTGATCACGTCCGTCGTCTTGACCGGCGCGAGGACACGGAGGTTGATTGTCTGCTTTGCAGGTACCCAGATCTGCTCGCCCAGGGATTGCCTGGCAGCAGTGACTGTCTCACCGGTGGAGGCCTTCACCTCGAAATTGATGGTCAGGCTGTCCAGGCTGATGTCGTACTTGTTGGGGTTGTCTATCTTGAAGTAGAACTCCTGCAAACCGAGCTGGATTAACGAACCAGCGGCTCCCATTGCGGACACTCCCTCCTTGGCCAGCCAACGGTAGAAAGCCTGTCGCGAGTTGACTCCGGCGGTCACGTCTTTCTTCCAGCCTTGGGCCGAGGTAGCGTTCACATTGCCATACAGGGTCAGGTAGCAGATGGTTTGGTCCAGAGAGACCGCATCGGTCATCTCTGCCTGTACCAGGCCGAACAGGCCTGGGAGAGCGAGGCCCAGGACATAGCCCTGTTCACCAAGGCCCAGTACGGACCACACCATGCCGTTCACCACGATCTTCTCATAGGCGTTGCAGGCAGCATAGGTGGTAGCCGTTATGTAGCCTGCCGTCTTCGCCTCAGTCACCTTCGCCGCTACTTGAGTCGGGTAGAAGGTGGCAGCCGTGCCATTGCGGAAGGATTCATAGGCCAGCCACTTGTAGAAGGCCCAGTCCATTTTCGTCCCTGCCGCTACCTCGGCATCAAATCCTGCGACCGAAGTGGCGCTGACTAATGAGAGGGCGTAGTCCAGTGATGCCTGGTCAGTTAGCGTGAATGCCACTGCACCATTAACAGTCGCCTGCCCCACAGCATCCAATTGGGCCCAGACCATGGCGTCAACCACCGGCCTCTCAAGTATCGGGTTGAGGGTAGCGTATGTCTTGCCAGGATACTGCGCAGCTACAATAGCATCCCTCGGGACAGTATAAATAGCCGAGGCGGTGCCGTTTCTGAAGGAGTCCTTCGTCATAGCCCGGAAGAAAGCATACTCCGGGTTGATGGTGCCAGCGGCGAACACTGCCGCCTTCACCGTTTCCTTCTGGACATAGGTCAGTTGAACGTAGGTCTTGCCCGAGTAGTCAGCAGCCGCCTTCGCATTCAGCGCCGCCATCCAGGCCGTGGCGTCAGTCTTCCAAGCCTCGGCAGCACTTGCCGACACGGTGCCGTACAGGATGCCGTAGGCTGTGTTCTGCTGCATGGCCTTGGCCGCAGAGATATCGACCTCCTGCCGGTTGAAGAATCCGGCGAGCGCGTTCGTCACCACGTCCTGCTCGGCCGCAGACAACTTGGTGGCGAAGATGGTCCCATCCACCGCCAGTTGATCACCAGCGGTCAACTGGGCGTAAGTGGTTGTCGAGACACCGTCGCCGAACTTGTAGGGCGATCCAAAGAGGGCGGCGGCCACCGTATCCTTGTTTGCCGCGAACACTGTGGGATAGATGTACTTCATGGTCCCGAACTTGTAGCCGGGTTCGCCTCCACCTTCCGCCATCTGATTGAGCGTGGCATCATTCAGATCGCCGGTGGTACCTTTCAGGTACTGGTATAGTTCCACGGTAGGCAGCTCGAGCTTTGCCTGACCCTTGCTGCAAGCTGCGAACGTGGCGCCAGCCACTATCACCAGGATCAGCATTGCCAGACTGGTGATTCTCACGAGTTTACCCATTTCATCCTCCTTTGCTTCTTAGTGTGGCGAGAGAACTTCCCACTTTCCTTCTTCATTCGCAGTGTCAATACCACCTCCTTAGCGTCGTTCACTAAGCTAACCACTCTGTCTGACCAGAGACACCTCGCCCCAGTGGAATGGTGTTGAGCCCACTAGTCTTGCCTTCCCCAATAGGCGTAGGGATGCAGCCTGTAGTAGGCTTTGAACTTCTCCCACCGATAGTACAAACCCCTTGGTTCAAGCACCATGAAAAGGACGACGATCAGGCCAAAGAGTATCAGCCCAAGGGAGACATAGATCTGCCATTCCAGACTGGGAAAAGCCTCTGCCAGAGGTGGGGCCACGTGATCAATGAGCACCTCCACGAGCCTGAGGAACACCGCACCAAAGAAGACCCCAGTGGTGCTCCCCCACCCGCCTATGATCAGCATCCCTACGTACCACATCGAATCGTCGAGGCGGAACTGGTCCGGATTCACTCTCAATTGGGAGTATGCCCACAGCCATCCGGCCACTCCGGCAAAAATGCATCCGATGAAGAAGGCCAGCATCTTATAGCGGAACACGGGTATGCCACTGACCTCTGCAGCCAATTCGTTGTCCCTGATGGCCACAAAGGCTCTTCCTGCGGCTGTTCTCTGGATGTTCTTGGCGAAGAAAGTGGCCAAAACCATTATTGCCATGGTGACACAATATAAAGCGGCTCGACTGCTTAGATCGATCGGGCCCAACCTAAGGGCGTCCAACGGTAACCCCATGAATCCCCCCGTGACGGACGTGAAATACCGGATACACCAGATGATGATGTAGCTGGCGGCTAGAGTTGATATTGCCAAGTAGAATCCCTTCAGTCTGAAGCAAGGCAGCCCGAAGACGAGTCCTGCTAGGCCGGCGGCCAGCCCGCAGATTGGCAGACAGAGCCAGCTGTTTAACCCGACCTTGGCTGTGAGGATAGCCACCGTATAGGCTCCCACTCCCATGAAGGCGGCATGACCTATGGATATTTGGCCACACAACCCCGACAGTATATGCAACCCCAGCACTGCCACTATGGTTATGCCAAGCCTGGTGAGCCAGGTCAGCCAGTAGGAATTGGCAAAAAGAGGCGCTGTGAAAAGGAGGGCAAGTCCCAGACCCAGCAAAAGCCACTGCGTTCTAGTGCGCAGGATGGCCATATCTGACTCGTATTTCGTACTGTAAGCCCCGCCAGGTAGCACGCTCAGATCCTCCGTATCTCTCGTAAACCAAATAGGCCGTGCGGTCTGAGAATCAAGATTGTCACCATGAGGACGTAGGGCAGGAGTTCTCTGAATCCAGTGACGTGGGGATCAATATAGGTGCCTGCTATGGTCTCCGCAATTCCGATAATGAGCGCTCCCACAAAAGCACCGGGGATGGATTCTATGCCGCCCAGCAGCAGCACCGGCAGAGCCCTGACGATAGCGAAGCTTCCCAGGGTAGTATTCACGGCAAACATCGACCCCAGGAGAATGCCCCCCACGGCAGCCGAGAAGCAGCCCACCACCCAGGATACTGCAACTATGCTCTTGACGTTTATTCCCAGGCTTTGGCTTATGAAGTGACTTTCTGAGACAGCCCGCATGGCCAGGCCACCCTTGGTGAACCGGAAATAGGAGACGAAGATGAGGAACATTACCGTGGCAATGGCAAAGGCAGAGAGCCAGGTGTAGCGGAAGGTGAGACTGCCCACGGACAGACTACCGGAAGGGAAGATTCCAAGCGCGGCGTGCGGGAGTCCTTTGAATACCAGGATAGCAATACCTTGAATAACGGAGAATCCTAGAACTAGGGTCAGGACGAAAGTGATCAAGCCACTCTGCCCGATCATAGGTCTCATCACGAATCGTTCTATAACCAAGCCGATGAGGACACTCGCCAAGGCCAGAATTATCAGAGCGGCCCAAAGAGGGAGACCTACTGAAGCGAGAAGCCACCACATGAAGTACGTAAGAAACATCAATACTCCGCCGTGAGCCAGGTTGAAAACCTTGCTGGATTTGAAGACCACCACCACACCGAGGGCGATGAGGGCATACACTCCTCCGAGTAGGATCCCTTCACTGATCACCCTCAGGGCCTTGTCTCTCACATCTATCGGAAGCAACAGGAACAGTACTGTGCAGCCGATCACGACGGCGATTGCGATCGAGATCCAGACGAGGAATACCTTCGTTGGCCTTGGTCCCGTCTCTCGAAGGCGAGGCTCTGCGTCACCCAAGTGTTCGCTCCTACCCTCTTCTTGCCTCACGTTTTGTTTCCTGCTACTCAATCCTGAGATCGTCCGCCGGAGGGGTCAGCGTTAAACCACCTTTGGTGGAGCCGAAGATCTGCTGTAGGTTAATGCCGATGGCATGAAAGAACCGAAAAGTCTCCGGGGAAAGTGGGCGTCCAGCGGTGTAAACGATCCTTGCCCTGTTGAGCCCGTGTTTGTCCCTCAGGGGGCGGAAGGCCGCGAAATCGGCAACGCGGTACAAGACATTCTTAGGCAAGCCTTTCCGACGACCCCCTGCCATCAGATCAACCCTTTGGTAGCCTATGGAAACGCTGTGATTGAAAACCATCCTCTTCAGCCAGGTACTGCTACCGGTGTTCTTCTGAATTGCCTCTGCAATCTTCTCCCACAACTTTGGCGGATAGACCACGACATGCGGAGAGATCTCTCTCGAATCCTCCAGAGCGGTCTCTGCTTTCTCGGCGAAGTTGAGCCTCTGCCCCGTCAGCAGGGAGACCGCAAAGCCGAGTGTTTGCTCGAAAAACCAAGCTGGACTGATCATGGAGAAGTACTCATCGGCTTCGCAGACGGGGTTGCAGGCCAGAGCAGCTTCAGCGGAGGAAATGAGAAACTGGTGTGTTGCAGGAATCACCTTGAGGGAGCCCTTGGTTCCCAGAGCAAAGACCATCATCGCTACGTCGTTTCCGTTTCCATGATGCAGTCTCCGTTCGAAGTCCTTACTGCGGCTTTTCTCTTGCGCTTCACCCAGCCTGGTCAACTCCGCGACGCTCATGAGCATAGAGCCGGGATAGTGCTGCAGCCCTTTCTCGTGCCAATAGATAATCTTCTGCAGAAAAGGGATCCCCTCCTTGATCTCCAGGAGCTTGTCCACTTGCTCTTGGTCTTGGGCCAAAGCGAATTTCGCCCGCGCCAGAGTCATCAGCCCCTTTGTCTCTTCGACAGACCCGGCAGGATTCAGTCCTGCCGCTATTCCCCTGGCTGTCTGTACGCCCAACTCGGACCAAAACCATTCCGGATTGTTGTCCGCCAAGATGGCCACCCCATTCCCTGCGTCGAGTCCCAGACTCATAAGGCCCAAAGAGATGGCCTTGGTTCTCTTGTAGCAGTCCTCCCAGGTGTGTTCTCTCCAGATACCGTACTCTTTCTTCCGCAGCGCAACACGGCGGTCCCCCCATTGCTGGCAGTTGCGATGCAAGAGCTTTGGCAGAGTGTCTTCCTTGGTCAAGTCAACATCTCTGATCCATACCTGCTACCATCCCCGGTAGTCAGCTGACCTCCGGAATGTGAGACGCCCCGGTCGCGCTGATTCGATTCACCCCGCTCCAGTCCTGAAGGTGCTCGGTAGTCCCATCTTCCAGTTCTGGCTACTTCTTATCTCTCCAGACGCCATCGATGAACGTCTTCTTCTCTTGGTCCTTCAAATGTACCCCCCTGAATGTCGTCCGGTATTCTTCGGGCAAAGTCACTTCTGCATCTGTGGCGTGCCTGATCATTCTCGTGATCTCCACCACCTTCATGGCCACATTCCTCACCCTGCTCATTCCAGCTTTGTCATCCAGCACCCCATGTTCCAGGTAGGCCGGCCTCTGCCCGAAGGCGGCGGTGCTGGCGATGGCCCAGCCTCTGGCCACTACAAAACCAGCGCCCCTTCCGACAACTTCCAGGTCTTCCAGGGCCCGTTCCATTCCCATTCCCAGAAACCCCACCGTCAGCAGGCCGGACACCTTGTTTCGGAAGTTGTACGTGAAGAATTGGTGATACCTCCATCTCGAAATCAAGATGGCGAACAGCGGAGCCGCTCCAACGTTCCATACTGGCGCGCCCAGGATCAAACCGTCGCTCTTCATCATCCTGTCGAATATCGAATTGGCATCGTCTTGGACCTTACAGGGCGCTCGGTTCTCGATACACCACTGGCAGTGCTGGCAAACGGCAATCTTCTTGTCAGCCAGCGCGATGAACTCCGTTTCGACTCCGGGCACCTGCGCTGCTGATTTCAATGCTTCTTGCACCATGGTGTCGCAATTGCCACCTTTTACGGGGGTCCCGGAGATCCCGAGCACCTTGATATTGACCGTTATCATGTTCTAGAGCTCCCTTCGTTGCCGGATCGCTGTGCTTGGCGCCCTACATTTCGTACGGCAGGACTCGTTCACACCGCTGCGACGGGATGATGGCGGTGTGCGCCTATTCGGATCACGAGTGCCTTTCCCTGTCATACATCGGAGGTTCCAACCATTGGACTACGACTGACTTGTCTTGGGAGCGGTTGGTAGTCTCGGTGGCCCCATGAATTGCAGCTCACAAACGAGACCAGCGATCGGACACGGTTGCCCTAACTCGTGGGCAATGGCTAGAGCATAGCTCAGATCCTTGGCTCCAACATAGTAGGTAGGGGGTGGTGGGTTAGTCATCATCGATTTCAGCCAACCCCAGTTCTGGATCACAAAGCTCCCGCCGGAGCCGTTCTTCATGTGATTCACGAGCACTTCCTCACTCGCGCCGTTCCTCATGCCCCATGCTATCGCTTCGTAAGCTACCCGCGCGTTGATGATGGCAGCCATGTTGTTGACCAGTTTTACGATTTGCCCCATGCCGAGATGACCACAATAAGTGATCTTCCCCAGCCTCTCCAAGAGTGGGCGATACTTCTCCATCGCCTTCTCGTCGCCGCCGACACTGATGCCGAGCGTACCTGCCTCAGCTCCCATGCGAGCGCCGACTACCGGGGCATCAAACACCACGACACCTTTTGGGCTCGCCGATTCTGCGACCTTCCTGCAGAAAGCTGGAGAGAAAGTCCCCATGAGGAGAATGCCATCCCCCTTCTTCACCCCCTGTAGGATACCGGCTGGCCCGAAGATCACTTCTTCTGCCTGCTTATCGTCTTGCACCATAATTATGGTGACATCCGAAGCTTGAGCCACCTCCTTTGGCGTCTTTGTCTCCTGGGCGCCGAGCCTTTTCATCTCCTCGATTGGTGCCCGTCGCACGTGTCCGCAGACGGTGGTCTGATACCCGCCGGTCACAATCCGCTTTGCCATAGGCAGCCCAATGTCGCCCATCCCGATGAATCCTACTTTCATCGCGTCATTCGCCATCTCACTCCTTTCACCATTGGGATCGCGCTGTCCCTATGCTTGCCCCGGAACACGGCAGCTCGATCGACTTCCCGTGTTCGGCTCGGTCGAACACCTGCCCCTGGCCCAAACCTTCAACAAGGGCCATTCGGTTACTTCTTCTTGAATCTCATGAATCTATATTGATCCAGTTCCACATAGTTCTGTCTTGGTATGACAAAGGTTGTCATCGTATGCTCGATTATCGCGGGCCCGTCCACTCTGTTCCCCGCGCGAAGCTTCTCCTGCTCCCACAGGTCCATTGTCACCCAGCCGCCATCTATGTAGGCATCCCGATGCCCTTTGTGAGCCTCCTTCGGAGGTGCTTTGCCCTCAATGGGAAACGAAGGTATCACCGGTCTCGGCTTCTTGGCCACCGCCTGAACGTAGATCTCGGTGATCTGATAGCCAGCCTGAGGGTAGCGAGCACCAGACGGATAGATACTGGTGTAGGTCTTCTCGAAAGCCCCAATTACGCTGTTGAGGTCTTCCATCGAGGTCACCCGGCTTACGTCAACAGGCGTCTCCCAGCCTGACATCTGGCCAATGTACCGGCCCGTGAGGCCGTGCTTGAAAGTCACCGCATCTGGTGGAATGCCCTCGCCTTCAAGTTCTTGGAGGCCTCGCTCCTCCAGTTCCTGGTATCCCTGGCTCAGTGCACTCCCCATGTACATCTTGATATCGTCTGTCATGTCAGGGGTCAGGAAGACGGTCACGGCCTTATCGTAGCGATGGAAGTAGTCAGCGCCAGCCACTCCAAACGCTGAGAACACGGCCGCCCACGGAACCACGATCATATCGCCGAACCCGATAAGACGCTGCAGGCCCCATAGGTGAAGCGGGCCGGCTGCTCCGTAGACGAGGAGGGTGAACTCAGCCGGGTTGAGACCTCTGGACAACATGACTCCATTGATGTGATCGGCCACCTTGGCATGCAGCAGATCCAGTATCTTGCTCGACACGTCGTAGACGTCCTGGCCCAGTGGCTTGGCTATCTGGTCCTCCAGCTCATGCAGTGCTCTATCGCGGTCAACCTTCAATGTGCCCCCAAGGTAGTAGTCTTTGTTTATGTAGTTCAGCACCAGGTCAATGTCTCCAATGGTCGTCTGAGTTGATTTATAGCAGGTACCCAAGTCCGCCCTGACGCTGGCAGGGCCAATAGATATGCGCTTGGTGGCCGGTTCAGCACGTACCACGTGGCTGGTGCCGGCACCTATGGAGTCAATAGCTATCATAGGCATTCGCAATCTATGTCCTGAGAAATCCGGATTCTTGTTTACCGGAAGAAGTCCGCCGGCAATCAACCCGACGTCACAGGTAGTGCAGCCCAAGTCCCAGCAGACGATGTTGGGCACCTTCAAGAAGTCAGCGATGAACTTGCCTCCCAGCAGACCTCCCACAGGACCTGAGATGGCGGCTTCGACCAGCTTCGTATGGCGGATGTTGGCGGCTGCTCCGTAAGCCAAGAGGGTGAAGAGACCGTGTTTGTACCCCTCTTTCTGGGCTGCCTCCTCGACAAAGAAGAGCTTCTTCCTGGCCACTTCGGCAATGTAACACTGTATGAGAAGTGTCTTTATCCTTTCAGTCTCATTAGGAACGCTGCACATCTCGTGGGAGGCGACCACGGGGATGTTGAGGCCGCGTTTCTGAATAATCTCACGGGCAATCTCTGCTATCCTTTTTTCGTGTGCCGGGTTGGCATACGAGGCTAGGGTCAGCACTCCGATTACCTCGACACGGTTGTCAAGAAGCCCGTTGACCCCCTTGACCGCATCGGCCTCGACCAGCGGGATAACCACCGTTCCCGGAAAGAAGTGATGTGCCATGTAATAGCTGCCCACCGAGATACGTTCCGTCACCTCTTTGATGTTCTCTGGCTCAACCATCCATGGCGTGTGTTCGTGGAGCTGTTGATGCAAGATGTCTTCGTAAGATTGCCCGATCCAAGTGAGGCCGCGCTCCATGATCGGCAGGTGCGCAAACCCTCTGGTCACGAGCAGGCCCACTTTGCTTCCGCCGCGCGTGACCAGTATGTTGACCATCGCGGTCCCGGTATAAGTGGAGGACAGCGCTGCCTTGTGGATCTGCGATGATGTCATCCCCCAGTTCTTGGCAGCGTCATGCAGTGCGCCAATATAGCTCACTCTCTCATCTTCATGGTTGGTGAGGAATTTACCGGTGGCGAACTTGCCCTCCTTGTCAACAACGAAGCAGTCCGTCATGGACCCGCCAGCATCCTGGGCAACCAAGTATCTGTCTTCTACCTTCTTTTCTGCCATTTCTACTTCCCCTTTGCCCACTCCGCGGGCTTCTCCAGAGTCCTGTCCTTGAACCAGTCAGGCCTCTCATCCGGCAGCGGTTTCCCCAGCCATTCACGGTAGAATGTGTCCAGGTCAGGCAGCATCTCGAATACGGGCGGATATCCAACGGGGACCTGTTCGACCGCAAGCAGGGCAAAACATCCCGGGCAATAGAACTCCCGGATTTCCACCAGCTCCGAACTGGGGATTGCCTCCTCTGTGGCTACCACCTCTGCCAACTCTTCGGCAGTCCTTCTAGCGTATACCCTACAGCTCAGCTTCCAATTGGTGCGGTAGTCGCCAAACTCCTGTCCGCAGTCGCACTTTACTATCCTGCCGCCTCCCCCCTTAGCTACAATGTAGAGATGGTCTGAGATGCGCAGGAGTATCTTCTCCTTCCAGGGCACTTTCGCCTGAAGCACCTCAAGGTATTTCCAAAACCGGTCCGCATCCTTGGGGCGCAGCCGTAGCGCTTTCTTCACTTCTTCCCAGTCGAGTTTGCCCTCAACGAGAAGCCTTAGGTTGTCCTTGGTGAAACGAGTGTCTTCTGTCTGCATGGCACCCCTTTCTATAGAGCGTAGTCGTCTGGCAGTTGCCACATGCCCATGAACTCGCGGCGGAATTTGCCATACTTCAAGGAATCGGCAAACATGTTGCGAAGGTCTTCGCGCCACCCCTTGTCCATGACCTTCTGCCTTTCCTCTCTCCACCAGTCCTTGGCATCCACCGACCTTTCCTTCCTCTTGTCCCGCATTTGCTTCCGAAGCCTCTCGCTCTCCGCAACATTCACCTTGCCTTTGTCGTCGGCGACCACCCCGTACATTACCCTGGCAGTGCGCGGCGTTACCCAGCCGTAATGCAAGTCTTCCTGCACCCGATTCAGGTCTCTTTCGAGTACGTCACCCCATCCGCAACGGGCTCCGGAAGCCATGGCGACCAGATCGCCGTCTTTGCACAAGACATTGGGCGATGACGCCGTGAACCTCTCCACTGAACCGGCTTTCAATTTGCCCTGCTTCAGCCATTCGCGAATCTCGGTGAAATCGGTGGGGTATGAACTGCCCTCTTTTAGCAGTTGTCGCATGTTGGTGTCGTGGACAAAGACAATAACGTCCTGGTCACCACCGTAGCCCCCGCTCATTCCCAAGGCACCGCGTCCCATTCCGGCAGCCCCAGCGAAGACAGCCATGATCAGGGATTGGCCTGGCTCGACGATCATTTGACACATACCTATGCCGAGGCCACCTCTGTACTTGCCCTGTCCGCAGTAGTCGGGCACCAGTTTCTTGCCCAGATTGAGGTTGGTCGGCTGCAGGAACTCGCCCATTTCGGTCTCACCCATGTCGGGCTGCGGATTGGGCTGGCAGCAAGCAGCTGGAAATCCATCATGATAGGGAGTTGCCCCTTGCGCCCAGCAGGTGATAAGTGTCATGTCGCCGCCTGCCCACTGGAAGCCATCCTTCAGCACCCCGGCCAGCCCATAGCCGACGCCGGTGCCATCTTGAGGGAAGGTTTCCTCCAGGTAGCCCCTGGCGAAGAAGGCCATGCTAAGGCAATTGTGGAACATGTTTATGTAGCCGCCTATCTCCCCGAGCGACATCACCGTTGCGGCAAAGGGATTCTGAGGGTTAAACATGGAGCCTGGTGGCAGATTCCACTTCTCAACATACATGAGGGCTGAGTTCAGAGTGGAGGTGTAGGCGAACATGGGCCAGGCACCGAGGGAAGTCAGCATCCTGACAGCTGGCGGATAGCCGTTGCAGTGAAACCCTCCCTCGCTGCTCAGACCCTCAAGATCCATGAACAGGCTGCCATCCGATTGGATATGGAACTCTCCCGGCTTGTGCAGTACCCAGTCCCTGTTGGAGGCGGCGAACAACTTCCCGACGACGCCCTTGTAGCTCACCCTGGTGAACTGGAGCCAGTGGTATATTCCGGGCACGGCCTGAGACTTGATCCTGTTGATGAGGACGCGCCGCTCCCTCTCCACGATCTCCCTCAGGGCCTTCCGAAAGTAGTCGATGCCAAACTCTTCAACGATCTCCAGGATGCGGTCGTGCAAGGCGACACAGCCAGCCACCCGCATCTTGTCGTCCAGGACATTGAATGCCTCGGTGCGGGTCCGGCGCTTCCAGTGCAGTTCCCACCATCGGTGCTGCTTGAAGTTCGCTCCGGTCTTAGTCGGAGGATAGGTGAAGCCATCGGTGAAGACGTTGACAGAGGTTGTGCCCAAACCGCCGGGTTGAAGGCCGCCGACATCGACGATATGGTTAAGCCCGACAGTCCATCCGATCAATTCCCCTTTGTAGAGGATGGGCACCCAGGTGTAGTTGTCAGCGTTGTGAGGTGCACCGTACAGGGCATCGTTGGTGGCAAAGATGTCACCCACATTTATTCCAGGGTCCTCCTCGAATCCGAGGTCGGCAATCGAGCGGATTATGTAGGGAAAGGACTGTAGATGTCCGGCCAGTCCATAGGAGGTTGAGGTGACGTCCCCTTCCGGGTTGGCTAGGAGAAACAGCAACTCGCCTTGGATCAGCGACGCTGGGTTGGCCGATATGAGCTTGGCCATTTCCCGCACATTGATGCAGGCGGCCACCAATCTCATCTGAAACCTCATGAACTTGGCCGGATCCCCTTCGACTAGATCCAGGTTCTTCAGTCCATAGGCATATCCGGTCTTCTCGAAAACGCTTTCCTTTTCCTTAACTGCTTCCTTCAGTGTCAAGCCGTCGTAGCATATGCCCATATCGCTCCTCCTTCTAGAGAATCACGCCTTCTTTCTTGAGCCCGGCCAGGTCATCCCACGAATAGCCAAGGTCCAAGAGGATTTCCTCCGTATGTTGCCCCAATTCAGGGGCAAGAGACCTGATAGCTGCTGGGGTTTGGCTGAACTTCACAGGGCTGTTTATGGCCTTGAAACGCACGCCAGGGGCGTACTCCAATTCTGTGAAGAAGCCGTTCTCCCAAGCCTGTTGGTCGCTGGCCACTTCCAGTGGAGTCTGAATGCGTCCCAGGACCAGGTCGAACTCTTGCGCGATCGCTTCCCACTGAACGGCAGTCTTCCCGGCAATAATGTCATCGAGGGCAGCTATCAATGTCGTGTTCTGTGCCATCCTCTTCATGTGAGAATCGAACCTCGGGTCCTTTTCCCATTCAGGCTTCCCCATCGCCTTGGAGAACGAAGGCCAGTACCTGTCTGTCTGCGGCATCACCAGCATTATCCATTTCCCATCTTTCGCCTTGTAGCAATTCCACAGTGCATTGGTGACATTTCGTCGGTCTGTCTGACGGAGATTGACGCCCTGGTGAAGGGCGGTGCCGATGTCGAAACTCATCCCCCAAACGGCCAGGTGATAGAGGCTGAGCTCTACCTTCTGTGCCACACCTGTTCTCTCACGGCAGTAGAGGGCGGCAGCGATGGCCCCGGCAATGGCCGGAGAAGCCAGGTTATCGCCCAGGCCCGGCCGTTGTGGACGCAAGTCCTGGTCCGGCGCCGATATCCTGTCCATCATCCCGCTCCTTGCCCACCAGGCCGCGTAGTCGAATCCAGGTTTGTGCATGTCCGGGCCGGCAGTACCGTAGCCGCTGCACTGACAATAGATGAGCCTCGGGTTCACTTGGCGGAGAGTGTCGTAGTCAACCCTCGCCTTCTCAACAGCCCGCGGGTCGAAATTGGTGGCAAAGACATCCGCTTTCTCCACCAACTTGTACATGATCTCTCTCCCGCGCTCTGTCATTGCATTGAGACCTATGGCTCTCTTGTTTCTATTAAAATAGTGAAACCACATACTGGGCTTGATTTCGGCTGGCGGAGCCTGGCCCTCTATGGCCGAAGGGAACCGTACTGGATCGCCACCCGCCTTGAAGTTCTCCACTTTGATGACATCTGCCCCCCAGTCGGCCAGGATGGCCGTCGCAGTGGGCACGAGTAGGAAATGGCCAAACTCTATGACCTTGACACCCTCGAAAGCTCCTTTTGTCATTTCGCCTACCTCCCTGTCCTGCTTGAGCCGGCATTGTTCCGGCCCAAGCAGGCACAATCTCCTGAGGCTACGACAACTGTTCTCCTAGTCCAGTACAAGTGGGAGCCATTCGGGAACTTTTCTTACTATGTCCTCTTGCTGAGCGCTCCATTCGTATATCCCGGTGTAGTTCCAGGTATATCGTTTGGTGCCTGTGAAATTCCATTCTTCATAGCCGTCCCAGGTCATCTTGAAGCTGGTAGCTGTGTCATAGAAGGCCTGCCCATCAAAGTTCTTGGCTCCAACATCCTTCACTGCTTGCTGCAGCACCTGGTAGAACGCGTACAGTTGGTGGAACGAACCTATGTAGCCGATGCCGCTGTAAATAATCTTGTCAGCTTTCGCCGCATGCTTCTCTTCGAGAAGACTCTTGCCTAGGACAACTGTGGGAGAGGTCTCATTCCACCAACGCGTCGGTTGGGTTGTGAGCATGCCATCGACCCCCGCCCAGCCAACCGCGTCTATAGCCAACCCTCTGTAGGCGCAATGGGCATCAGTGCCAATGAATTTTGCCTTATATCCCTTGTCTCTGTACTCTCTCATGAAGGTGGACATCCCTGTACCTGTTGATGGGGGGAGAACATAGTCACAGTCCTTGAGCGCCTCCACCTCGCCGCTCCAACTCATCACCCCCATGGGGGCCAGCAGGCCGGCGACCCACTCAAACTTGTCCGAGTGAGCCTGGGCGTACTGCTTCACTCCGTTTCTGACTGAGATGGCATATGGCTCCTCCCAACCTGCTGAACCGACCTTGGCTTTTCTGCCAGTCGGGAAATCGGGATCATTTTCACTGATCCATTGCAGTAGAGTCTCCATCATGCTTTCGGCAGGAGAATTGGCGCAATACACCCATCCCGGAGGGTTTATCAAGGTATCGCTGGTCGTCATTGTCCATAGAGGGATCTTGTCTCTGGCCGCAAAGGACTTCAACGTCTCTGCGGTTGTAGGCAAGGCGCTGACCATTACCTTGGCTCCCTTGTCCCTCAACGAATCCCAGCCAGGCACGTCTCTTGACGGATCGTATCTTGCGTCGTAGGTACGTACTACAATCTTCGCACCAGGGATCAGGTTGTTCTCATTGAAGTAGTCGGCAAGATCCTGCATTACGTAGTTGATCGGAACTAGCGCCGTGGCAGCTGGACCTGTCATGTCTGAGATATTGCCCACGACGATAGTGACCTTTTCCTTCTCACCACCCCCGCCGCAGCTGAGGCATAGTCCGGAAAGCACGGCGATGATCATAAGACAGGATGCCGCTATCATTACCCGCCTCTGTTTCATCTCTCCTCCTTCTATAAAACTGCTATCCCCTCCTCGGCAGCCTGCACTTCAGAGAGGATTAGCGACTGTCCTCTGCCTGTGCTTGATTCCTGATGCCTGTCATCTCATTTCTTTTAGACCTCCTTGTCAGGCAACGTGAGGACTCCTGTCACAAATCTGTTCTCACAGAGAGCAGCCAATGGACAGGGCTGTCCTATTTCGCGTGCGATTCTCAGCGCATAACCCAGATCCTTTGATCCCAGATAGAAAGTAAGCGGCGGCGGTTCAACATTCATCGATTTCACCCACTCCCAGTTCTGCACAACCCAACTATTCGCCGTGCCGGTCCGCATAAGCTCGACGAGAACGCCTTCATCGGCACCATTCCGTATTGCCCAGGATATGGCCTCGTACGCTCCTTGTATGTTGATCATCAGCGCCATGTTGCTCGCCAACTTCACAATCTCACCCATCCCGAGTTCACCACAGTAGATTGTCTTGCCCATAGTCTCGAGAATGGGACGATACTTCTCCATGATTCTCTTGTCGCCACCCACCATAATCCCCAGCTCTCCGGTTGCCGCTCTCATCCGAGTTCCAGTCACCGGAGCATCAATGACATTCACGCCCTTGGTTCGAGCTGTAGCAGCGATGCGGCGACACAATGCAGGGGACAGCGTGCTCATCAGGATAATGCCACACCCCTTCCTAACCCCTTTCATAATCCCCCCAACCCCCAAGACAACATCTTTGGTCTCGCCGTCATCTCTCAGCATAGTGATGATAACGTCTGACTCTTGAGCTACCTCTTTGGGGGTGTTCACCTCCATTGCTCCCAGTCTCTTCATCTCCTCAACGGGCTCCCGCCTGACGTGCCCGCAGACGGTGACCTTATACCCATGCGTAATGACCCTCTTCGCCATGGGCAGGCCAACCTCTCCCAGTCCAACGAATCCGACTTTCTCTGCCATACCTAGGAATCAATGCCCACTCGCTTCGGCTTGGATGGGCTTTAGCGGCCCGTTCCTCCGAGGCGATTCTTCATCAGTCAAGCCTGGCCACAGCTGTTCTTCATGAGGTTCTTTCTCATGAACGAGGCCAGTGATAATTCAAGTACTCCCCCCGATTGTGGCAACGGAATCCGCCAACTTCACCACTGGCATCAAGTACCGCCAGGGCATCATATGATCCATCCCATGCTAGTTGAATGCTTTCTTGGTTTAAATCCACCAATGGGCGGATCACGGTGGCTGAAAAGGCCTATAGAAAGATGCTGCTTATGCCTACTGGGAATCAGCTTATTGCGAAAGCCAATCAGAAGATACCAACGAATTCGACAAGCGCTATGGAGCAAACCTCAGTCATTGACAATATCCTTTGTCACGGACTATTATTGGCCGGCGGCGAGATGCCCGCATGTGGTGGGGCGGAAGATGCCAGATACGGCAACCCGAGAAGCGACCCGAAAGAGGATAACCCTTCTCCTCGCTGACGACCATCCAGCATTCCGCGAGGGCTTGAGTCGGATTCTTGCCGAAGAAGACGACTTTGAGATCGTGGCCAAGGTGGGAGATGGGTGGGAGGCAGTGAAGGCAGCTGAGAGGTTCTTGCCCAATGTCGCCATAGTCGATGTTGCCATGCCAGGCCTGAATGGCATTGAGGCACTCAAGCAGATAAGGATGAAGAGCCCCAGAACAGCTGTTATTGTGTTGAGTGCCTATGACTACGAGTCATATGTGCTGCCTGCCGTGGAGGCCGGCGCTGCAGCCTATCTCCTGAAGAGTGCGCTAGTCGACGATGTTGTCTCGGCTGTCAGGTCTGTGCACAAAGGACATTCAGTGTTCGGCCCTGGGGCGTCCTGCAAGATTGCCGCCCGGCTATCCGAAGCCGCCGGCAAGACCAGAGAAGTGACAAGGCAACGTCTTCACGGACGTGAATTGGAAGTGCTTAGACTCGCGGCTGGGGGCCTAACCAACAAGGCTATCGCCGCCAGGTTGGTCATCAGCGACCGCACGGTTCAGGCCCATTTCCACAATATTCTCCGCAAGCTGGGGGTCACTTCTCGCACCGAAGCTGTGCTTCGGGCGCTGAGAGAAGGTTGGATCACCTTCGACAGCCTGTCGTAGCTTTCGCCTTGGAGGATTCCCAAGGCATGGATACGTCCAGAAACAAGATGTCATTGCCAGATTCCACAAATACCGCCCATTCTCTCGCGCAACGCTACCGCGATCTCTTTGATTGCATGAATGATGCCGTAGCCGTGCTGCAACTGGATGGTACGATCGTTGCCGCCAATGACGCTATGGCAACGCTGACCGGCCGCAGCCCGGAAGAAATGCGGGGCACGAATATCGCCAGCTTTCTATCCATCGAAGACTTCCGGAAGGTCGTTGATCGGCAGGACCAGCAAATCAAGGGGGAAGCCGTTACCCAGCGCTACGAGGTGGAGTGGATCAGAAAGGACGGCACAAAGGTTATTGGCGAGTCGGTGACTAGACTGCTTGGTGAATGGGGCCGACCTGTAGGAGTGTTGACCATTGCCAAGAACATTACCGAGCAGAAGCGCATAGCGGAGGCATTGCGAGAGGAGAGAGACAAGGCGCAAAGGTACCTTGATGTTGCTGGAGTCTCTATAGAAGTCATTGACGCAAATCAGATAGCCACATTGATAAACAAGAAGTGCTGCGAAATGTTGGGATACACAGAAAGCGAACTCCTCGGCAGGAATTGGTTCGACATGCTCACGCCTGAAAGACATAGAGCCACAGCAAAAGCTGTCTTCTCAGGAATGATCTCAGGAAGGACTGCGCTAGACAAATGCGTTGAGAGCCCAGTGGTGACAAAGAGTGGGCAAGAAAGGATTATCGCTTGGTACAACCCTACTCTGTTGAAGGACAAGGCTGGCAACGTGGTCGCGGTCCTCGGTTCTGGACAAGACATCACAGAGCGAAAACGCATGGAGAGAGCTCTGCTGGAAAGCGAAGAGCGCTATCGGACCCTTTTCGAGGACTCAAGGGATGCGATCTTTATCCTGGACCGGGGTGGCAGGGTCATGCATGCCAACCGTGCTGGTCTGGAGTTGTTTGGATACACCAAAGAAGAAATCGCTGAGCTGTATCTCCTGCAAAGAGCGGTCAATCCCACTCAAAGCCAGGACTTCCGTGAGCGAACAGAACGGGAAGGGTACGTCAGGGACTATGAGATGAAGATGCGCAGGAAGAATGGCTCAGAGATCGACTGCCTCCTCACCTTCACGGCTGAGCGCGATGTAGATGGCAACGCCCTGGCATACGAGGGGATCGTGCGTGATGTCACAGAACAGAAGCGAATGGAGCGGAATTTGTCGCTATACATCAGCCAGGTCACCCGGGCACAGGAAGAGGAGCGAAAACGAATTGCCAGAGAACTCCATGACGAGACTGTTCAATCCCTTTCTGCCTTGTCACTGGACATTCAGCGACTGGCCAAGGGCCGGAGACGATTGCCTGAAGAGACCACCCGCGAACTGGACCAGATCCGGCAGAAAGTCACTAGCATAGCGGACGAGTTGAGCCGACTCAGCCACGCCCTCAGGCCAAACGTCTTGGACCATCTAGGGCTAGTACCAGCGCTCAAGTTGTTCACCAGCGATTTCTCAAAGAGGAGTAAGGTCATTACCCACTTCGAGGTTGTTGGCGCTGAACGGCGGCTGTCACCCGAGATCGAATTGGGCCTGTTTCGAATTGTTCAAGAGGCCACCAGGAACATCAGGAAGCACGCTGAGGCGACGCAGGCAGTGGTGGCGGTCCGATTTGATGATGGCCGGGTCACCCTGACCATCACCGACAATGGCAAGGGGTTTGAAATCCCTGACAGGCTGGACGACTTGACTGCAACGGGCAGGTTGGGGTTGGTGGGCATGCAAGAACGGGCACAGCTGCTTGACGGTGAATTTGCGATAAGCTCGAAGCCGGGCGCCGGAACAACGATCAGAGTCGAAACCAGGTAATCCGACCAGGACCTTGGGCTGAGTTGAATCCACATCACCCCTGGTTGACCTGCTCCGCAGTGTTCCGGGATCTGTTCCTCGCATGACCCTTTCAATTGACCCTTCAAACCTTGGCAAATGTGGCCGAAGAAGTGGTACAACAGATGGAAGCAGGCCATTCACGAATCGACGGTCGAGTGTTCAGCGGATTCATGATCTGAAAAGGAGGCAAAGCGTTGGCTGGATTAGTCAATGGTAAGGTCGCTCTGATCACCGGTGGGTCTTCAGGAATTGGCAGAGGAACGGCACTGGTCTTCGCTCGCGAGGGAGCAAAGGTGGCGATAGCTGACATACAGGTTGAACAAGGCTATGAAACGGTGCGCCTGGTCAAGGAGGCCGGTAGCGAAGCCATGTTCGTCAAGTGCGATGTTTCGGTGTCCTCTGAAGTCAAGGCTGCAGTAGAGAAGGTTGTAGCTGCCTATGGGCGGCTGGACTGCGGCTTCAACAACGCTGGGATTGAGAGCGGCATGGTGGCCAAGACAGCCGACATGTCGGAAGAGGACTTTGATCGTGTCATCGCGGTTAACCTAAAGGGTGTCTGGCTTTGCATGAAGTACGAGATTGCGCAGATGCTGAAGCAGGGCAGCGGCGCTATTGTGAACACGGCTTCGACAAATGGGTTTGCGGGACTGCAGGGCATGAGTAACTACTGCGCCTCAAAGGGCGGCGTCATAATGCTGACGCGAACAGCGGCACTGGAATATGCCAGGTCCGGCATCCGCATCAATGCGGTGGTTCCGGGCGGCATCGACACTCCGCTGTTTAGGCGCTTGGTGAACCAGCCCATGATGCGTGATACGCGCGGCAACGCCATGAAACGCTGGGGCACGCCGCAAGAGGTGGGAGAAGCCGTGGTTTGGCTTTGTTCAGATGCGGCCTCTTTTATCACTGGCCATGCGATGGCAGTTGACGCGGGATTCCTGGCTGCATAGGAGGCCTCTCTCAGGTTCTGCCGGACCGCTGGACAGCACCTCTCTATGGGATGACACCCGGACGGATGTCGCTGTCCTGCCACATGTTGGCACCAACCGATCCCTTTTGGAAACTATACGATATCACTGCTCACCGGGTATCCCATTATCGGGCAATCGTGAAATCGAAGAGAGGGATATCTCACAAAGAGGGTCTCCCCGCATCATGCTCCTCAGAATGTTCGCCACACCACCATAACGGCAAGCCGCCAACCATGACTCGAATCGAATTGCACAAGGGCACTGGTATACCCCGATGACTCCAGCTTTCTTGGCTTCCTCAAGCGTATGGCATCTCTTGACGGTTATCATAGTGGAGTCTGTATCCGTCGCTTTGAATTCCCCTTCGAACATGGGACGAGGAAAGTATAGTTCCAGCGCAATCTGAAAAATCGCGGCAACGTCATCAGGGCCTTCGATCGTCTGGCAATCTACTGCCTGCAGTATGCGTTTCATGTCTGTCTTGGCCATCGACCTCAGTGTGATTTGATTGAGCCTGTTGCCCGCCTCAAATCCCAGTTCCTGGCTGACTTTTAGGAACCATCTGGCATCGTGCGAAAACCAGTTATCACGCAAGATATTCTCTCGAACTTCTGCGTTTAGTTTCCTCCTCAATTCGTCGGGTTGCAGACCCATTGGACTCCTCCGAGATGACTTGAATATGGCAACCAGTGAAGTTATCGAGAATCGTTATGGTTACAGGGAACTGCCCGCGATAGTTATACCATTTCTCAGGTCAGGGTTGCGAGCCCCAGTGGGTATGACAGCCAGTCCGTTGCAGGACTTCACGCTTTCCCCACGGTAGCTTGACTCCTCCCTGCTGCACTGGAAGACGTCCTCAACGCTACTAGAATGCCCCTAGATGCCGGCGCAAAACTCCGGAGTAATCGGATTGCCTTCATATCCAAGAGGCCAGTTGGGGCGATTTGGCGGCCCTGACGGGCTGGAGCCTGACTGCCTTCTGAATACAAGCTGAGGTTGACAGCCTATGTTGGCTCCTCGCTAGTCCAGCTCAAGGAGACGAGAGCAGATACTCCCCAGCTTCAGCCGGTGCTGGGAAGGAGTTCTCCGTTGTCACCCCTCGGGGCAACGGCCTGACCCCGCCAGTATGCTTCTTCCCTTTCAATCTTCCGCAAAGGGAAGGAACCGTTGAAGATTCGCCACATCTCCGCAAATACTTCTTCGTCATACTCGCCTGAATGGTCTGCCCACTTCAGGTACCTCATGAGTGGCTGATGAGAACCGACGCTGAACCTGTGCCACAGGGCGACTGCCTCAGCCCTATTCTCGATAGTAATGGAGAAAGCATACTTAGACCTGCCCTTGGAGACCCTCATGTCACTCCCTCCGTAGTAGTTCTGCCGCAGGAGCCAGCTTCTGGCGTCCCCTCTCCATAGTATTAGACCACTCCTAACGTCGATTTGGCAAGATAGCGGACAGTGTGAATGCCCTTGGCCAGATTCATGACCTAGGCGCACCAGCGCCTTGTGGAACTTCGGGCTGTCCCACCTGTATCCAAGCTGAGATTGACAGTGTTCTTGGACGGATGATACAGTTCGCTCGATGATGCAATCCTCTCCTGCACAGCAGCCAGGCGGCATTGTCAATCGCGGGAATAGGACACTGTGGCTATGGCAAGCGTGACGCGGCTTCTTTTTGTCCGTGAAGCCCCCACCGGTGACCAGATGGACTTATGTACCCGCATGAGCATGCACAACAGGCCCGATGGCATCAAATGGGATGATTGGGTGAAACTGACTTTTGTTGCTGCGGACAAGAGCGTAGTCTGCCGTCTTAGAGGCAATGACGATCAATTTGGGTCAGTGCAGACAAGACGTATCCATATCAACTCGCATCTCAGAGACATGCTGGGCCTAAAGTCCAACATGATTGCTGAATATCTCCTGCAGGAGTTCCGTATAGAGAAGGCGCCATCTTGGGCATTCTTCTGGTACATATACCGTTATCATCCGGACCACAGGAGGAGAGCGGAAGTCTTGGCTTTGGCGGTAATCTTTGGCAGCATCATCCTTGGGTTGACAGGGGTAATACTTCCATTCATTCTTCAGTAGGCGCTATCGGCCTGCGCCTAAGACAGCTCACGTTCAACCACGAAACCTCACTTTCCCACAGTGGTGCCTTGTATGACTTTGGGCTGTCCCCTCTCCTACCCCTTCAGCCCCAGATGGTCACAGCTGCTTGTGCAGGGCTGAGATTTGTTTCAAAATATCGGCGCGACTTCAAGTCCTAGACCGAAGTCTTCGGATTGGCGAAGATGCTTTTGAACCTCTCCGAATCCGTCCTCAATCGCAGCAATTCAGGGTTGCCACCGTACTCCTGTCTCAAGCGAATCGCGATTCCGGACTTGGCCCCTTTCCGTTGTGGGCTATGGCTTCTTCGGTCCATGTGAGAGCTCGGATAGCCCTTTGGCCATCCATGGTCAGAGCCAGCGTCACCGTGTCGCGAAGTTCATCCGCCGGCAGTCCCTCATGCAGAGCTTGGCCAACGTGGTGTCTTACCCCTCCCTCCGAAGCCAACGCTGCCGCAACAGCAAGTCTCACCAATCGCCTTGTTCTAGCGTCAGGCGACCCGTCAGAAGCGGGATTGTTGTAGGTCTTGGCCAATTGAGCTGCCTCATCAGCCAGTTCTGAGTACATACTGGTTCGAGTCATGGCATCCTCCCATCCATAGGCATTCGATCGACCTTCCTCCGGATGTGCGGCCGTCGCATCGCCGGTCTGTGGTCACACAATCGTAAATGGCGGCAGCATTTGCCCTACACTTAGGCTGACATACTGGGCTGGGGCACACGAGGAGTCAGGACACCATCGGTGGACAAAGATGGCTCAAACGGAGGAAGGTCCTTCACGCTATCTCCGATGGCCCATATCAAGGCTCCTGCCCATCCTATCAAGGTCCATCCAAGCAAGACGTTCACGAGAGCAATGAACAGCGTGTGTTTCTTACTTGCCTCCTTGATGTTCATTCCTACTCCCGTCGCACTACCGGTCGGGGCCAACTTTGTCTAGTCGACTCTTGGTTGACCAGTATTCTGACCAACGCTGTGCTGGTTGGCCTTACAAATTCGCGTCCAGATTGGCTCATTGCGCAACGGACATGCGTGGAGCACCCTTGTTCATTAGTCGGCCGATGCCGGAACGTATCCCGGAGTATATCCAGGAGCACAAGGCAAACGGTAGTCCGAGGACCAGCAGAAGAACTATCTCCCATTCCATCTGGCTTCCTCCTTAGGTGCGTCACTCAACATCATCGTCCACAAACCCCGACAGGTAGGTTCTCAATGCGGTCCCTATCACCAGGGTAGCTACCATGGCAATCAATCCGATGCCGAGGCCGTATAACCGGATGGATGGCGCCAGCAACAGAAGCGTCAAAGCCAAACCCACAACGAAGACTGACAGCGCGTTGAGTTGACCCCTTCGCATCTCGTGCCTCCCACCGACGTTTGAGCCCTGTCGGCAAATGATATTCGAAGCTGCCGGAATGCTGGTGTTAACCGGTTCACACGAAATATGTAAACTCGATTACACTTTTGCGAGCCGGAATGATCTTGGGAGCTCCCTGCTGTCTCATTTGTGGTGAACGATTACAGCTTCCCATGTCCAAGCTGAGGTTGGGCTGGTATGATGTCGCAGTGAAAGCTACCCCCGGCGGGGGGTTAGTCCCATGGCACGTAGCGGATTGTCCAAGAAGGACAAGATCATACTGCTCCTCAAGCAGGGCGAGACCATCTCAACCATCATTGCTAGCAAAGTTGGTGGTGACGCTGCCTATATCAGTGTTGTGAGGAATGGGTTTCTTCGGTCTCAGAGAGCTTGAGCAGTCACCTTGCTCCTACGATGCGCCTGGATGCTGGCGCAAGACTCGGGAGTGGAATATATGCAGTTGATATCTAAGAGGCCATTTCGGTTTCAAACACTCGGAGAGGTAGTGAGGCTGGCCAGTCTCTAGGGAATCAAGTCTCGTTTCGGATGAAGTGCGACTCTATGCTGACTGGAACTTGAATCCGCGGTCAAGGAAGACGGCAAGGCAGGCCTCGACCACATCCCGGTCGTAGAGGACGCCTTTGTCCTTGGCGATTTCCCGCAGAGCCTTGTCCATGCCTAGGGCCGGCCGGTAGGACCGGGGATGGAACATGGCCTCGACTGTATCGGCCACCCCGAGGAGCCGTGACTCCAGGCGAATGTCGTCCCCCTTGAGGCCTGAGGGATATCCGGATCCGTCCATTCTCTCGTGATGCTGAAGCACAATCTCGGCAATCGGCCAGGGAAACTCGATACTCTTCAGTATCTCATAACCCGCCTTCGGGTGATTCTTGATGGTGGCGAATTCATCTTGGGTCAGCTGGCCTGGTTTGGTGAGCATTTCTATGGGAATGAATATCTTGCCCACATCGTGAAGCAGTCCGGCCGTGCGGACCGAGTGGCCGAGTTCCGGCGAACGACCCATCTCCCATACCATAGCATAGGCCAGCTTGGCCACCCGCTGCTGGTGGCCCACTGCGAAGTGGTCTCGCGCCTCCACGGCCAGCGTCATGGCTTCAATGATGCCGTCCATGGTCCTTTCCAGCTTCACCGTGTTCTGGGCAAATTGTTGTTCCGTCTTTTCACGTCCGGTGATGTCACGGTGTATGCCGTGATATCCGGAAACTTTCCCTTCGCCGTCGAAAACAGGTACCGCGCTGGTCTCCAGCGTGACTGAGCGACCGTCCTTGTGCAGGCAGGTGATCTGCACGAGCTTCAAGGGTTCCCGCGCAGCGATGGCAGAGGTGAACCTCTTGGTTATGTGGCTTGCCTCCCGGAGAGGCAGGAGATCGAAGATGGTCTTCCCCAGAACCTCCTGGGGTTCGTAGCCCAGGATCTCCCTTACTCTTGGATTGACATAGGTGTAGACGCATTTTGCATTGACTTCCCAGACCCAGTCGCTGGTGTTCTCAATGAGGTTGCGGAAGCGATCCTCATTAAGCTGCTTGGCCTCAGGTTTGGTTCTGCGGTCGACCGCATTTCTGGTGGTGATAGCAGCACCTACTATCTGGTCGTCCTTTCTCAAAGTGGAAACCTGCACTTCCAGAGAAGGCTTTCCATCTGATCCGGCGCCATCATCCACTTCCAGGGGCTGTGTTGGCAGTCCGGAGAGTGACATGTTGATGAGGGAGAAAACGCGTGGGAGGTTCTGGGGCGATATCAGAGCATCGAGAGGTTTGCCTCTGACCTCCTGTTCGGTGTACCCGGAGGTTTCGGCTATGGTCTTGTTGATCCTCAGAATCCTGCGATCTGCGTCGACCAGGACTATGCCCTCCTGGCTGCTATCGAGGATCGCTTGCAGCTCCTCTTCCGGGCTAGGCAATGCCTTCCCAGCCGAACTGAGGTCCCTCAGGGTTTTGCTGACAGTCATTTCCTGCGGGGCTTCGGCATCCGGCGCCGCATCTCTGAAATCTGTCGATCCCGCGTTGCTGGTTCCCATCTGGATGGTTAACCTCCCGATACGCAGACGGAATAGACTGCCTCCAGTCTAGTGGCATTCAAAATACACCTTGTGGAGTCAATACCGCTAGGCACGGAAGGCTAGTTGTGGTGACCCAACAGGCTCACACTGAGCCGGTTTCGGAGCCAGGCGAAGGCTGCCGACACCCTGCAGCTATGTCCAGATCGGGATGGCGTGCTGCCTCACCGCTCCCAGGATTCACCCGAAGGGTGGCGCTAGATTCGGGAGGGCAATGACAGCTTTGATGTCCAAGAGGCCATTTGGGATGATTTGGCGAGTCCTGGAGGACTCCAGATTGGGACCGCCTCCCCTCTGTATCCGGGCTGAGGCTGAGTGCTACAATGATCGGCAGCAAGTCGCGGACTTATGTCGCAGCCAGCTTCGGCAGTCTCGAAACCTGTGTGAAGAAGAAGTGCCTGGAGGTGGGGATAATGAATCTGCAATTCCGACGTGCTGGTCCGGGCGATGTGGAAGAAGCCATTCCTTTGATCTACAGCTCCGGCCCGCATGAGTATGACTACACCTTTGCTGTCGGGCGTCACAGAGTCCTGGATTTTCTTCGAACTGCCTTCGTTGATGGATCGAGCACGGTGGGCTATGGCAGTCACGTTGTTGCAGTGGCGGACGGCCACGTCGTTGGCATCGGCGCATTCCACGATGGGGCGAAATATGAGAGAGCCAACCGGAAGGTAATGTACCCAGTCGTGAGGTTCTATGGACCTCTAACGGGCTGGGGTGTACTGAGAAGGGGAATGGATCTACAGCAAGAGCTGATGCCCTCGCCCAAGAGGGGTGATCTGTATGTCCAGAATCTGGGTGTCAGCGTGGACATGAGGGGAAGGGGACTCGGAACGGCTCTGTTGAGAAACCAGATCGACCCGGCGCGCAGCAAGGGTTTTCGTCGCTGCATCCTGGATGTGGCGGTCACCAATCCACGTGCTCAGGCACTCTACGAGCGATTAGGCTTTCGGGTGGTTGAAGAGAGGAAGTCGCGTTTCACCAATTCTACCGTCCATGTACCAGATATGAGACGTTTGGAGATGCTCCTGTGACAGATCCGGCTGCGTCTGTCTGACACCACCATCGCCCCGTAGAACCTCAGCCTATCGCCCATGCAGTTGGGCCCAATGAGGTTCAAGTTCGCTTCCCGCCCACGTTGACTTCCTAGAACAATCTGGTCCTTCTGGGCGAAGTGAAGAGAATGCCGGCCAGATGGTACACGACCTCCGCACCCTCAAAGGCCCGGACCAGCGAGTTGAGGTCCAGGACATTGCCTTCCACCTTCTCGATCTTCATACCAACCAGGGAGGCGGTGTCTTCGCCGGGGGGTATCACCGCCCTCACGGGGACGTTTCTGGACAGAAGTTCCCGGACAAAGACGTTCCCGAGGTATCCTGTGGCGCCTGTAACCGTTACCATGCTGTTGACCGCCGAACCTACAGTTTTCCACCGAAACATCCGGTGTCGCCTCTGGAATCGTAACAAGAGAAGCCCAAATTGTCGCCCAATGGCTTCAGCTCATCAGACTGCATCCCCGGGCGTATTACATATTCATACCATCTTATGTGAAACTATTGACAGGCGGGAAGTTTTGGTCTACAACACAGGCTGTCACAGGGTAGACTACAAATCTTGGGAAACCGCGGGGGGTGGTGGACCAAGTATAAACTCAGGCTTGGAGGGTCACCCCCCTTTCAAGTAGCCCATCTGGTGGAAGCACCGACAAAGATGGGCTTTCTTTTTGTCGAGAGTGCCAGAACCAGTGGCGGAGAATCTCCCAAGACTCTGATCCCCTCCTATCTGCCTCCAACCCGGGGTTGACGGCCTCTACTGCCTGGTGATATCGTTGCGAGGCAATCGGCACCCAGGCGCAGCGTTTCAGCAGCGGGGGACTAGGAAGATGGGCGCAAACGAGGGCTTCCAGCTATCCCCGGCGCTCTTGTCCCGGACAGGAACGCTTCCCGGTCTGAGCCCCGGATCACCAGGCGGGCCTCAGGAGCCCAGGCTGCCCACGGCATTGGTGCTGACCCCAATCTTCAACCGGAAGACTTCCAGTGGTCCTATGAAGTTGCCTCCCTTCGTCATACGATTGCCCTACCCTCCCGGTCTCGTGCGCTACCCATCCTTCCCATCTGCTGACTGACGCTCTCAGCCGCCAAAGAGCTGCGGGGCGTGTCAGGTCCACACAGAAGAGGGTGTCAAGAGAATCGCTTTCAACCCTTTCCCCCCCACTCCTCCTGAGGCGAACGTTCCGTCTTGGGGGATGGAGATAGAGAAACTGGGAATACCTCCAAACCCCGGCAGCGTCCCTCTGCACCGTCTGTCTCGTACAAGGGCACAGCGTGTTGTGCTCCTACGGCATTTCACCCGCGCCACTCGTCGGGCGTGCAGACGGGCTTCGCCCCTCTGCGGTCTTCTTATCCCCCAAGTGGGGGTCAGGGGGTTGATAAGACCGCTGGCGTGCGCCCCATGGGTGGCTTCGCCTGGTGTCTGTCCGGCGGCGGGGCAGGCTTGGCACAGCAAATCGTTGTCTGAGGGACACCCTCAGACTCCCGGTCCGCCTAAGGCGGACTGCACCGCGATGACTCAGTGGTACAATCATGCGTGGTAAGTCGCCGCTGTTCCAGGACTATTCTGCTTAGGGAGGGCTAGACATGCAGGAAAAACAGAGAGAGGCCACCGTGATCTGCCAGATATGCAAGAAGCAGAAGAAGCCAAGCGACGTGATGGCGGGAGAGTTGGTTCGGGCGCCGATAACCGAAATGATCCAGAAAGCATACCCTGATTGGTCCCAGAGCGGTTTCATCTGCTTTGCGGACCTCAACGAGTTCAGGGCCAGGTACGTTCGGGAGGCACTGGAAAAAGACAAAGGAGAACTGACCGCGCTGGAAGAACAGGTTTCCAGAAGTCTAGCGGAACGGGAGCTCCTGTCCAAGAACGTCAACCTGGAGTTTGAACGCAAGTTGACGGTTGGCGAGCGTCTGGCGGACGGCATGGCGAAATACGCCGGCAGTTGGAAGTTCATGATCGGGTTTGCGCTGGTGCTTGTTCTATGGATCACTTTGAATGCCTATGTGCTGGCTTCGAGGGCATGGGATCACTATCCATTCATCCTTCTGAACCTCTGTCTTTCGTGTTTGGCCGCGATTCAGGCGCCGGTGATCATGATGAGCCAGAACCGACTGGAGGCCAAGGATCGTATGCGTTCGGAGCACGACTATGTCGTCAATCTCAAAGCGGAACTGGAGATTCGGAGTCTAAACGAGAAAATGGACCACCTGCTAATAAATCAGTGGCAGAGGCTCCTCGAGATTCAGCAAGTACAAACCGAGTTGATGCAAGAACTCTCCAGCAGAGGCCGGCCCGGCCAAGATAGATGACACCTGATCCCCCAGTCTCTCCCAACCTGTCTTTGCGAGGAGCCGGAGGCGAAGCAGCGATCTCCGGGGATGGGAAATGGCTACGAGGCTGTCTCACAGCCGTTCTTCAACCCCCTGGCCCCCATTCCTCCTGAGACGGATCTTCGATCCTCCTGAGGCGTCCGCCTGAGGCGGATTGGGGGAAGATAAAAGAACGCAGAGGGGGTGCGCCCCTCTGCGCCTGAGACGGATCTCCGATGCACGCCCCGCATAGGGCGAACCCAACGTGTGTAGGGGCGATCCTGGTGATCGCCCGAATCGGGTTGATGGAGATCATCAGGGCGAACGTTGTCGCAGGTATTGTCGCAGGTATTGTAGGGCGGGTAGAGAGAAGCGAAACCCGCCGCCAGCGTCTGATCTTCAACCCCCTGGATCCCCCAGGGCTTGGGGGACAAGAATAAGAGAGAATCTGAGGGACACCCTCAGACTCCCGGCAGCGTTCCGCTGCACCACACACCGGCTGCGCCCGCTATTGACCCTGGGTGAACCGCCGGCTCAGGTCCTGGAGGAGTTGCTCCAGCTCCGGCGAGAGCCGGCTCTCTCCCTCCGTCTTGTTGACGCGGGAGTCATACATGGCCTCCAGGTGCTTCAAGATCGGCCGGTACCTCGGCTCCTGCTGCATCATCCGTTCGGCCACCTGGCTGATGGATTCCGCCTGCTTCGTGGCTTCGTCCAGGTCCCCCTGTGCCAGGGGGAACCCGTAGAGCGAGCCCAGCACCTGCATGAGCCTGACCTGGCCCCGGTAGTCGTTCTCCAGGCTGAGATACTGCGGCAGATGGACTATGAGGGTGAATGTCTCTATGCCCATGGCTGACGCATTCTGGGTGATGAGGAGGGCAATACTGGTGGGGCCCGTATAGTCGCTGCCTACTACCCTGGCTGTCTGCATCTCATTCTGCAGCTTCAGGTTGCTGCCCGATCCGGTGACGAGCAACGGCCTGGTGTGCGGTGTCATGTCATACATCGAGCCCAGGAGTCCGTAGCTCTTGACGCCGAAGGTCTTGAACAGCTCCAGAACCGAATCGATGTACGTTTCCGCCTGCATGTGGGGCTCCAGGAGCCGGAAAAAGAGGAAATCCTTTCCGGTCTCCGTCTTGGCCCAGCTGACGCTGGTGTTGGGTATGCCCAGTTCGCGGCGGCCTTCCTTCATGTAAAGTACAGGGCGGTAACGGGTGAAGTCGAAGAAGGTGCCGGGCCTGAGCAGCCGGCCCAGTTCGAAAGCGTTGAACTCGGACTCCAGGCGGGAGAGCACCAGCGTCCCCACGTTGCCGACATCGATCCAGGGCTGAAGGACGGCCAGGGCATGAGGCTCCCTCAGTTCCGGAACGGGATCGCTGATTTCGAAGGCACCGATTCTCACAACCTACATCGTATCACAAGAAAGCGGGGTTCGAACAACAACCTTGGTCACATGTGTGGAACGGTTCCAGTGTAGAGCCGCGTCAGTCCAGGCGCAGAGGGTTATTGTCGCAACCGTCTTTCAACCCCCTGGACTCCCCATTCTTGGGGGAAGATAATAGACGCAGAGGGGCTTCGCCCCTCTGCACGCCCCATACCTGTCATTGCGAGCCATTCTCCGAGCCGCGCGGCGAGAAGGCGCGGCAATCTCACGTAGGTTCAACCCCCTGGACCCCCCACTCATGGGGGAAGAGAAAAAGGAATTGGGGGACATCCCCAAACCCCTGGTCCGCCTCAGGCGGACACCGTTTCCTGTCATTCCCGCGGAGGCGGGAATCCAGGCGTCATCCTTGTCATTGCGAGCCATTCTCCATACCTGGCCAGGAGAAGGCGCGGCAATCTCACGTTCTTGTGCTCGCCTCTCAACACCCCGGGATTGCCACGTCGCTTTGCTCCTCGCAATGACAAAGCCGTCTCGAGACTCGCCTTCAACCCCTCTGCACGCCCCGATGGATGGCACAGGTTCCACAAGCGTCGGGTCGGCAATCCGACGGCCACAAATAGTCAGACCCTGGTCACCAAGTCACTGATGAAAGCGGTGAGATTCCGCTCTGCGGGCCGCATGTTTCTCAATGGAGTGAACACCCTCACCAGGTACTGGGGGTGCAGAAGGAAGTAGGGCACCACTCTCTTCCCAAGCAGTCTGCCATCCGGGGCCAGTATGTGGTCCAGGGGCTGCAGGCCATGCTGCAGCGTGTCTGAAATGGACCGGATGGCTATGAGAGGAACGCGCTGGTTGGAGGCCATTCTGGCAATCCAGTAGCTTTCCATGTCCACGATCTGTGCATGGAATTCATGGCCCAACTCCTGCTTCCTTTGCGGACTGGAGACCACGCGGGGCACCATGACACTGGTTCCCAGAGAGAAGCGGGTTGACCCGTCTTTGGGTCCGCTCGAGGCGTGAGCCAGCAGGCTGGCATCGGCGGAATACGCTTCTACCTCCCCCTCGTCCTTCTCGAGTCCAGATGTACGATGGACCGTGGAGCAGACGACGACATCGCCGATCTTCAGATCCGGAGTCAGAGCTCCGGCGAAGCCGAGAGAGATCAACGCGGTGACAGGAAAACGATCCAGGACGAACTGCGTTGCCTTCTCAGCCCGCTCCCTGCCCATCCCCGTTTGGACGAGGAGACAGGGTTTCCCTCTCAACTTGCCACGGTATATCCGGCAAACCGGGCTGGCAACGACCTCCTCGACGGCCATCTGTCTCCGGAGGCCGGCTATTTCCTGCGCAAATGCACCCAAGAGAGGTAACATCAACACCCAAGGCGAGTACAAGCTACCACTCTTATGCCAGCGCTATCGAGGTTTGTCAAATTCACTCCCCTGGCGGCATTCTGCTGCACTGGTTCTGTCATTGCGCAGGTTCAACCCCCTTGTTCCCCCACCTCTCCTGAGGCGTCCGCCTGAGGCGTATTGGGGGATCCAGGGGTTGAAGTGGGGGCATCCGCCTGAGGCGGAGGGGTTTCGTTTCTCTCTACCCGTGCTGCGATGGTGCGCCCCACTTGCCAAAAAAGCTGGCTACAAAACGAAGAACCCTCCGGGCGGAGGGTTCTTCATCCAGAAAGGGGGGTGCCTTTTGGCAGTTTAATCAGGCGCCTGGTCTCGGTGCCGTAAGCCCGGCTAGTAGACCAGGAACCCGTTGGGATCGTCGCCGGGGCTCCAAAGAACCGGTACGTCATTGCTGTCAAGCACAACAGTCCCGACATTGTAGGAATAGCCGGCCGGCAGCTTGGCCACTCCTTTCACACCGCCCAGACCATTGGCATCCGTCTGGAATGTGCCCAAGTGCAGGTTCACGGAATCAACAATCAGTATCCAGAAACCTTCTCCCGTGTCTATGGCGCCCGGCGTATACGGAGCCACAACGAGGGCTTGAATGCCGAAGGCGTGGACGCTGTACTTGGACAAAGGATCCAGCCCGGTCGTGCCGATGTTGTACTGGAAGCCAATCTTAGATTGACACCAGAACGTAACCCACCCATCGGCTGCGGCATTGCCTACCAGAGGATCGGTGATAATGTGGAGTTGCCCACCCGGTGCCAAGGACGGCAGCATCTTTTCCACACCCCATTCCTCAGGCGGCCCCGGCAGGTTCTGGGGATTGTATTTTCCATAGTTGGGTGGGGTTGGTGCTCCGGCGAGAGTTGTTTCCCAAGATAGAGCCACTGTCGTAATAACTCCCACCAGTACCAGGACCGACACTAACGCTAACACTATAACTAGCTTCTTCACGGTTGATCACCTCCTTTCCTGCTTAACTTCACTCTCAGTCTAGGGGTCCGGCGGCAGCATGGCCACATCCTTTTGGGCGGTTGCCGAAAACAGAAGAGGGTAGTCTTTCGACTACCCAAAAGTGTGGGAGGAGGGTTCTCACCCGCTACGGGATATGGGTCCCTATCTATCTGCAGCGGGCAGATTCGGGGTCAACCCTTTGCTTACGGCGTAGGCAGCCATCTGCGCCCTGTTCTTGAGATGGAGCTTGGTCATGATGTTGCGCAAATGGTACTTGACCGTGTTCTCAGTGATGCTGAGGTTCTGGGCTACTTCCCGGTTTCGGGCGCCATCCGCCACCAGTTTCAGGACTTCGATTTCCCTCTCCGTCAGGTCATCTTGAGATGCCCTGGAGCTGTTCCCCTTCGCCTGGCGGGCAAATTCGTCGATGATTTTCCCGGCCACCAGCGGGGAGATGGCAGGCTGGCCTATCTCGACTCCGTAGAGCAGATCCAGGAACTCTTCAGACCTGATGTTCTTCAGCACGTAACCGGAGGCACCGCTCTTTACCGCTTCAAATACGTCCTCGTCGTCATCCGAGGCCGTCAACATGACGATCCTTGTGTCGGGCATCTCCGCTTTGATGAGCCTGGTGGCCTCAATCCCGTTGTGCGCCGGCAACTTGATATCCATGAGCACCATGTCAGGCTTCAATTGCCGCGTCTTCAGCAGCGCGTCCGCGCCGTTGTCTGCTTCGCCAACCACTTCGATGTTGTTCGCCCTCAAGAGGCTCACAATCCCATTGCGGACCAGAGTGTGATCATCAACTACAAGAACCCTCATGCCTACGACCTCCTATTGTCTACGGACTACAGGGAACGCTCAGGGTCACGGTCGTGCCTTCACCTGGCCTGGAGGTTATGTCCAGCGTACCCCTTATGGACTCGATCCGCTCCCTCATGGTCTGAATACCGAACTTCGTCAGGTCACCCTGTTTAGCACGCAGGTCATCGAAACCCTGGCCATTGTCGCGGACTGTAATCTCAACATGTTCATTGCCTCTTCTGATCTTGACCCAGGCGTTGCGCGCCCCGGCATGCTTTCTCACGTTTGTCAGCGCCTCCTGTACGATGCGAATGATCTGAAATTCGGCTCCCGGACTCAACGGGTTCACCTTGGCATCGCCGGTCTCCAGTTCAGCCTTGACACCGCTCATTTGGGAGAAGCGGAGCACGTATTCCCTCAGGACGGAAATGAAATCCTTCCCGGGCGCGGCAGTAATCCTGAGACCCAAAATGGCCTCTCTGACGTCAGCGTACACTTCCTGCACGCTGTTCTCCAGTTCCGTCAGCTCAACGCCGGCTTTGGACTGCTGGCCTGAGGACATGAGGCATCTTGCCGCCTGGCTCTTCGTAAGGGTGTAACTCAATACCTGGGCCAGGCCATCATGCATCTCCCGGGCGATTCTCTCTCTTTCTTCCAGTGCGCCCATGGTCTCAACCTTCTCATGGAGACGTGCGTTCTCGATGGCCACTGCAATCTGGTTGCCCATATCCCTGAGGAGGCGCATGTCTTCAAGACTGAACACATGAGGCCTGAGAGCGAAAACGCATATCACGCCGATGACTCTCCTATCAATCTTGAGAGGTACGCCGGCCACTGATTGGAATCCTTTCTCTCTGACTTTTGCTCTCAGCAGTCTCCGGTCAATAGACATATCCCGGATCAACAATGGCTCTCCGGTCTCGGCGACGTCACCGACAAAACCTTCACCCGTCTTGAATCTCGTCTTCTCCGCAAAGGCGTCGGCGAAAACCCCAATGTGCAGCTTCTGGACCATCTCATTACTCTTCTCGTCAAGCAGGAAGATTTCGCCCGCTTCGGCATTGAGTATCTTGAGGACGTTGTCCAAGGACCGGTGTAAGACGACATCCAGGTTCAGGGACTCGTTTACCGACAGCGCCACAGTGTTCAAGGCTTCGAGCTCGAGGTTTCTGCGGTCGCGTTCACGCTGCATTCTGTCGATCTTCCCGAATACGAAGTTGGAAACGAAATAGGCACCGATTGTAGCTGCCAGGATAACCAGGACATTACCCACAATCATGGGGTGCGATTCCTCGAATATGGTGTGTCGCAGCACCTCGACGATTCCTATGAACAGCCCCGGGGCCAGTATGGTCACGATCTTGAGAGTCTTGAGGCCCAAAACGCCACCGATCCTATTCAGACATTAGATCATTTAACCGGAACAACGAACGGAGTCAGGTTACCAGGGTGGAGTGGCAAGCGGATATGACTTCCATCACACCAGAGGATGAAATGACAGATATGGGCACCGAACCCGACGTCCGTAGGGGCGAAAGATCTTTCGCCCCTACCCTGGATCACGATAATGACGCGAATGGGGGTTGGCGAAATCGTTGCGCGTGCGCAGGGGCACGGCGCGCCGGGCGATCCTGCCATTATCTGTCATTGCAGCCGGAGGTCCGCCTCAGGCGGAAGCCATTCTCTCGCTCTGAGGGAAGAAGGCGCGGCAATCTCACGCATCTCTGGGTGCTGTCAACCCCCTGGATCCCCCAGTCTTGGGGGATAAGAAGAGAACTTGGGGGACACCCCTCATCCTGAGGCGAGCCTTCGGCCAATCCCCCGGGAGCGTCCCGCTGCACCTCTCAGGTAGCGTTTGTGAAGCACCTGTTCGCTTGGTATGATGGCGGCAAGGATGTTAGACGCCGAGCGGACTGGAAGCGTTCAATACTCCGGGAGAGACGAGATGTCACTTCGGGCCCGGCTTGCCATTCCGGCGGATGCCAAGCAGGTCATCGTGTTCGCGGAATCCAGTCACTGGGATCCGAACTGGCTGCTCACGTCAGAGGAGTACTTCGGACGGCTGGTCTGCCCCAACCTCAACAAGGCCGTCAGTGAGCTGCTCAAGGAGCCACGCCGCGTATACTCGGTCGAGTGCGTCTTCTTTCTTCGCATGTACTGGGACAGGATGAAAGAGAAGCAAGATGCTGTCCGGGCGCTGGTGAACGAGGGCCGGCTTCGCCTCACCTCAAGCGGAGTCACTACTGCCGACACACTGCTGCCCAGTGCCGAGGCGATCTTGCGGGACTTGCTGATTGGCCAGGAGTGGCTTCGTTCGAACGGTATGTCGCAGGAGCCATCAGTGGCTTACTTCCCCGACAGCTTTGGACACTCGCCAGCCCTGCCGTCCCTTCTCAAAGCGGCCGGTTTCAGCCTGGCTGCCGTGACGCGCATCGATGGGATGCTGTCTCCCGCCTCTTATCATGAGCTGATTTGCAAGCGGTTCCCCCGGCCGCACTCCAGCGCGGCACAGTTGATGAAAGAGAAACGATGCCTCGATTTCATCTGGCGCGGCCCCGATGGAGCAGAGGTCCTGTGTCACTGGAACGCGCATGACTACCGTCAGGGTGACCTCCTAGCTCACCGCGGAATAACGCGGGTATACGTCTTTCCATCCGCCATTCTCGACCGTTCTGATCGGAATGTATCAGGCAAGATCCGGCGCTTTGTGCGCCAATTGACTCCCTACTCTCGAACGCCGTACCTGTTCTGTCCCATCGGCGGCGATTTCATCGGCCCTATCCCCGATCTCGTGGCTTTGTTGGATCGCTACAATCGAATTCACTACTCCAGCACCGGTGTGTGGGCCATCAACGCCGGGCTGGATGACTATCTGGCGTTGGTCAACTGCCACCGTGATGCGCTGCCCATCGTCGAGCTTGATCCTAACCCGTACTGGACCGGATTCTATGCCTCCCGCCCTACGCTCAAGAAGAAATGCCGTGAGCTGGTTGACCTGTTGTTGCTCACCGAGCAACTGGCCGTGCTGCCGGAGAACGGGGGGCAGCGACAGCAGACAACCAAGGCCATCGAAGAAGGCTGGTGGTACGCGGCCGCCTCCAACCACCATGACTTTGTCACTGGCACAGCGCCTGACCGCGTGGTGCGCGTTGAACAGGAGCCGTGGCTCGACAGGCGGATAGTGGAGGCCAATGCCGCCATTGAGAGTCTGGCACCACGGGTCGACCAGCGGACGAGGATCACATCGGCGCCCCTCCCGGAATGGCGCCGGCATGGCGACGCTCTGGAGATAAGCATGCCCCATTACGTCATCGAGCTCAAAGAGAATAGGGGCGGCTCCATTGCCCGCGCCTGGCACCCGGTCACGCGAGCGCCACTCCTGTCGATGTCCAACTACCTGGTCAGCTACCGGGATACCGGTGGCCTGTGGAGAATGGGCCATGAGTTCTGGGGTGGGGCACTCCGGGAGGTCGGCCGCTCGTCTGACCGTCCGGCCCCGTTTGAGGTGCATGATCGCGGCGGCTGCTTGGAGGCTACCTGCACTGCTGAGGTGGACGGCCAAAGGATCCGTCAAGTGTTCCGGTTCAGCTCCGACTCGCCTGCGGTGAGATTCCGGGTGGAGGGGCAAGCTGCCAAACGCCGGACAGTGACCATACGGTTGGGCACTGGCCTGGCTCCCAGCCAGTTGGCCATGGATGCGCCAGGCGGCATCGTGCTAAGGCCACTGCAGAAGATATACTCTCCGACGTTCTGGCCTGCCCAGAGTTTTGTCCACTTCCAGGACAGAGCCAGCGGCAGAGGCATTGCCCTCTGCCTCGCTTTGCCTGGAGCTATAACCTGTCAGTCTGACGGAACACTGGAACTGGTGGCCCTGCGCAACGCTACTTGTGAACGTGCCTTCGGTTTCCTGCCGCTCCTGGGGTTGCCGGCGTCAGGTCATGAGCAGTCCGACCACGTCTGCGAGTATGCTCTGCTGTTTACTGAAGCCGGCGACTGGCGTGAGAACTCCATCCCGCTCATGGCCCGTGAACTCTTCGCCCGCCCGTTGGACTCAAGCGCTTATGGTGGACCCGGAGACCTGGCCGCGTCTCTGGTGACAACCAATCGACCGGAAGTCATGGTGACTGCGGTGAAACCCGCCTCGCGTGGGAGCGGGATCATAGTGCGCCTCTGTACCTATGCGCCTCTTGACATGCCTGTCGATATGAACGTTCGCGTCTTCCCCTTGAAGGCTGCCTTTCTCTGTGATGCACGTGAGCGCGATCTTCAGCCGTTGCAGATCACCGGGCAGAGCGTGCGACTGACGATGCCAGGCGCCATTGCCTCCATCCGGCTGTTACCTTGAGAGAATTGGGGGACACCCTCAAACTCCCGGCAGCATTCTGCTGCACCTATTCTGTCATTGCGAGCCATTCTCTCGCTCTGAAGCGAGAAGGCGCGGCAATCTCACGTGGCCTTGTGCATCCCCCGCCCTGGGATTGCCACGTCGCCCGCCGGGGGCGCGCTCCTCGCAATGACACCAGGGGACCATCCGTACGGGCGAAGCATCCAATCCCCGACGTGTTCCAGGTACGTGAAGGGGTGCGCATGCTTCGCCCCTACAATTTCCCGTTCTGCCGGAACCACGCGATGGCGTCGGCCGTGGTCTCCTTCATGGGACGCGGCTGGAACCCCAGCTCCCGGGTGGCCTTCTCGTGGCTGATGACGGAATTGCTCATGATGATGCGGGCTTCGTCCAGGGTGAAGCCCGGCGCAGTGTCCCTGATCCAGTTCCAGGCCCAGGCCATGCCGGCCATCATGTAGAGCTGCCAGACCGGGATGCCGTAGCAGCGTCCATGGACTCCGGACACCTCCTGCACCATGAGTGTCTGGTGGTGCTGGTCGATCCGCTCGCCGGAGAGGATGTAGACCTCGCCGGTCCGCCCTTTCTGGGCGGCGGCCATCTCGGCCGCGGCGATATCGCGGACGTCCACGAAGTCATAGATGCCGTTGATGGTGTATATCCGGCCGTCGATCTTGTCCTTGGCCACATCCACGAACCACTTGCCCATCTTGGATGGCTTGAAATCATAGGGGCCTATGGCCCCGGTGGGACAGAGGATCACGGCATCCAGCCCCTTCTTCACCGCTGCCAGGACTTCGAGGCTGGCTTTGGCCTTCGACTTGGCGTAATGGCCGATCACCTTATCAGGATCGAAATGGCTCTTCTCGTCGAATGCCGTGCCCTTGGGGGGCTCCACCAGGGCCTGGATGGAGCTGGTGTGGACCATCTTCTTGACGCCGCATTTCAAGCACGCCCCGGCCACGTTCCGCGTCCCGCCCAGATTGACTTCGTACATGAGTTTGGTCCTTCTGGGCGAAGTGAACAGGATGCCGGCCAGGTGGTAGACGACCTCCGCCCCCTGAAAGGCCCGGACCAGCGAGTCAGGGTCCAGGACATTGCCTTCCACCTTCTCGACCTTCAGACCGTCCAGGGAGGTGGTGTCTTCACCCTTGGGAATGACCGCCCTCACGGGCACATTTCTGGAGAGGAGCTCCCGGACAAGGACATTCCCGAGGTGTCCTGTTGCGCCTGTAACTACTACCATGCTGTTAACCCCCTATTTCAAGCTTCCCGCTGTGGCCTCCGGTGCCGACTATGGAATCATAACCAAAGAAGCGGGAGTTGTCACGGAGTGACTTCAACGGGATGCAACAGCGATGGTGTCTGTGCGGGTCGTATGACAAAGTTCGGCATGGGCTCACTGATTTCGACGGCGCCGAATCTCACAATTCACATCCTATCAAGAAAGCGGGAACTGAACAAAGGCTTCTTTCCATAGAAAGCGGCGACGTGTTCCTTCAGAGGGCGATTGGGCCAAGGCCAAGATGAGATATCTCGGACAATGCTTTGCTCAGGAAATCCATCGCCTTGGTCTCGTCTTCTTCTATCGCTATCTGTATCGCGCGTTTGGCTGTTGAGAGTAGGGTACTTGCCTGTCGTTCTTCCACGTGAGACTGTTGAACGAGGGCGGAGATCTGTTGCTGCTTTTGTGGTGTGATAAAGGGAACCAGGAAGTGCTCCATGTCGTTGGGGTATAGCTCTGCTTGAGCACTACCTGAAATCAGCTTGCGGGTTTGCAGGCGGCCGACCATGGAGTTCAGAACGAAGCCAACGTAGATTTGATCCTCATCTCGAACACGCAATATGTTGACGTGGTTACTGGCCAATGCCTTCTCATTATCAAGATAGACATTCGCACGTCCCACATTCGCGCCAGTGGTGTAAATGAGGATGTCATTCTTGAGCACCCTTGCTTCAGCCTGTGAATCCCAACATTCGGCCTCGGTATGCTCGAAGTTGTCGTAATCCAGGTGCTGCTCTAGGATATGTCGGCTATTGATAACTCTGAGCGTTCCAGTCTCGAGATAGGTCGGTTGTGAACCTCTAGCGTTGAACGCTTGGAAACTCCTGACCTGCTTGCAGCACTTCGCATTTGCCCTGACAATCGAAAGCAGGTCGTCGTATTTCGGCTGGAAATGCTCTGCGTCCATACGCCGCGCCCCAGTCGCCTGGCTGTGATTCCGCACATACGCCAAGGTATGGCTCGGTTTCCAGTTCTGTAGTCCTAGTTCCGAGAGAAGGAGTTGCTCAGCTTGCCTGAGTCTCTCGTCGGAAGAGCGAAGGAGTGAGTATAACGCTGTCAGAGCAGCTTCAAAGTGAAGTCCCAGCTTCTCGTTGAGATGGGGAATGGACAAGTTCCTGATGGAAGTGATTGTGAGATGGGGCTGACCGGTCTGGCTGGCGGTGCGAATCATCACTGACTGTCCGGATGGTGACAACAGATAAGCCAGCAAGAAATATCGATTTGTCTGCAATGATGAGGTCCGTATGACTATCAAGTCCCTGCATAGTGCATACCTGGGATAGTCTAGCGTCAGCATGCCAACTCTGCCGACGGTATTGCCCCCTTTTGCAACCACAATGTCACCTGGAGCGCAAAGCGCAATCGTGCTTGAGTTCTGATCCAAGACCTCCTGCGGGAGGAAGACGGTGTCACTCCTGGCTTGCACGAAGCCATTCCGGATATCATCAATCCTCAAGAATGGAATCCCTGCACTGGTGTACAAGTCAGCAATCGAGGGGTAGAAGGCGCTACCATCCAACGTGCCCTTCAGTTGCTTCAGCGTTCTACTGTGGCACTTTTCCAGTCTCGATGCCAAAGCAAGGTATGCGGGTTGGTAGTATTCAGCATCGATGCGTTGAGGGCCTTCTAGCCGGGACTTGCGTATGATGGATGCAGTGGCCATTGTCTAGCCTTCAACCCAGAAACCAAAGTCGTGCTCCTTGGCAAAAAGAACAAACGCTGATGCGATGTCATCTAGATCGTGGTCGACGATCAAGTGACCGTGATCGTCAAGCGCAAGTTCGCCGCTAACCTCTTTCCTGTACTTTGGGTCACCGCTGCTGTCCTTCCCGCCCTTCTCCGAAACGGCAAAGAAGATGGGGTAGTCTAGCTCTTCGGCAGCCCTGTCGGCCAACCACGAATCACGATAGCAGGCAAGCAACTTCTGATTCTGCAGGAGGTAGCGCAATTGTCCTGCTAGTGAGCGCGATGCTAGTTTGCGCTGCGCCTCTGCCAGAGCGCGTTTCAAATCAGCTTTGCCCTTTGCCCGCCCTGGCATAGCGTCCAGTTGTTTCTCCAGATTCTCAATCCGTTCCGCGATCTCCTCAGCACCTGGAGTCTCTTGTTCGCCAACATCCTCTTCGCCGTTCTCAGTAGTTTCGAGTTCCGCAAATTCGGCTTGCAGAAATGAGAGCAACAGGGGAGGCAGGTCATCTTCGGTGAGCTCGGGCTTGGTGCTCAACGCCTCGAGTCCAACCAGATGACTGCCCAATTCGTCGCCATGTCGGCTCTGGACGTTGCGGATCTGGGCGATTTCCTCGTCGGTGTACTTCTGCAGAAAGACCACGCTGGTCTTTGTGCCTGTGTGCGGCTTGAAAGTGTTAACGTGCAACCCGACAACCGCTAGGATGCGAGCTTTGCCAAAGAGAAAGTTGCGGATTGGCAAGTCACTGATGTTATTGAGCCTTCCTTGGGACAGGACAATAGCCATGCGCCCGCCCTGTTTCAGGAAGTTCAGGTTGCGTTCAAGGAAGAGAATGTCACGACCCATCCTGGAAACCGTGCGTCCGTTCCTCTCGGCAAGACGATACTGGCGCAGTATCTCGCGCTCGTTGATTTTGCCAGCAAAAGGTGGATTCGTCATCAGGATATCAAAGTCAAAGTATTGGAACTCTCGCTGGTTCTGCTCGTCCTCGGCGGTACTATCGAAGCGAGTCAGCAGAGGACGGAAAGCTGCCTTGCCCTCATCCTTCCACTTGGGCGGATTGAGGCTGTTGAGTTCGTAGACATTCGACTTGCCATCTCCAGCAATCAAGTTGAGGGCTTTGGCGATCTTCACCGCTTTCGGGCTGGAGTCAATCGCGAAAACCATCGTGCCTGCATATTCGCTTATCGGAGGCGGCAAGCCGTTGGTCGTGAATTGGTCACCAGCGACCCAAAAGACAGAGTGCACCGTGAACCTGAAGATCCGCAAGCGGTGTCAATAACGCGCTCGTTGATCTTCGGATTCAGCATTTTCACGCACATATCAATGACCCAGCGCGGCGTGAAATACTGCCCCTTCTTGCCTTTGGCGACTTCAGTGATTAGGTATTCAAAGGCCTCATCAATCACCTGCAGATTGGCGTTGAACAGTTTCACATCCTGCAAGAACGACACGCACGTTAGCAGGTGTTCAGGTTTGAGACGAATGCGTTCATCCTTCCCGAAAATGCCAAACCACTTGTTTCTTGACTGATTGAACAAGCCATTGATCTTGGCGTGAAGTTCTTTCGGGGATTCGCCGTAGATGCGGAAGTGAATCCGGCGCTTGCGAGAAGGGTCATTTGTCGCTGCCCACTCGTCATACAGTTTGGCGTAGATTAGCTTGAAGACTTCGTCGAACGAGTCGTCGATGCCTTCCGCGTTGGCTAGAACAAGGTCTTCAAGGTCAAGAATGATCTTCTTCAGGGATAGACGCTCTTTCACCAAACGGTTTTCTTGGGTGAGCTTATCTATCGTCCATTGCTCGGTGATAACGTCTTGAAGGGTCTGTCCCACTGTGGGAATGGAAGATATCTGGGAGAAGACATTCGGCTCTTCTCGGTGGAGGATGACCAACTCTTCGCCATTTGACCACGCTCCAATGGGCGACCCTTCGGCATTGCAGTATGACTTGAGTTGCTGGAGCCCGTCTTTGCGTTTGGGCTTCTTGACTTCGAATATGATGTAAGGATGCTCGCCATCGCTCTGCATGATAACGATATCCGCGCTCTTGTCGCTCACGCCCGAACCAAACCAGACCGCGTACTCAACTTTGATGCGGGCTTTGGGATAGTGATACTCGTCCAGCAGCTTCTTTATCCACAACTGTCTCACGATTTCTTCTGGCTTGGCAGGGCGGTCTTTGTTGCTGCCGAGGCATTTGAGATAGGGCTTGCCGTTTTTCTCAAACAGCTGCGTTTCAAGCCATTGAACTTCTTCGGCTTTGAACAACGTCAGTCGGTGCTTGCTGTCAGCGTCTTTGAGAATGTGCTGGACAGAGGATGGCGCCATCATGAATACCTCGCTTCTGCTACACTTGCCTATGCGAATTCTAGGTCATGGTTGCGTGCATATCAAGCTGACGGGGGGGCCAACGTACGCGCCGGGCTTGCCTGCCCCGCCGTGATCCGCAGTGGCACAGCCTCGCCCTCCTCTAGATCGGCAGCGCCATGGTCTTCCACCGGCCGAACTTGTCTACGCACTCTACCAGGATAGCTGATGGTTGGTAGCTCACGGCTCATGGCTGGCAGTTGATAGCTGATGGGTGACAGCTCATAGCTCGTAGCTCATGGGCGGGGCTTCGCCCCTACCCGCCCTTCTGCGCCTTCTTCTTCTCTTCCTCCACCAGCACGCGCCGCAGAACCTTGCCGATCGGGGACTTGGGCAGCTCCTTCCGGAACTCGATCTTCTTGGGAACCTTGTACTTGGCCAGCTTTGTCTTGCAGTATTCCGTGATCTCTTCAGCCGTGCACGTCTGGCCCTCCTTCAGGACCACCGCGATCTTAACCGTCTCACCCCGGTACTCGTCGGGCACACCGTAGCAGGCGGCCTCCTTGATCTTCTCGTGCTCGTAGAGGACCTCTTCCACCTCGCGCGGGTAGATGTTGTAGCCGCCGGCGATGATCATCTCCTTCTTCCGGTCGACGATGTAGAAGAAGCCGTCGGCGTCCATCTTGGCTATGTCCCCGGTGTAGAGCCAGCCGTTGCGAAGCACCATGGAAGTCTCCTCGGGCCGGTTCCAGTAGCCTTTCATCACTTGAGGGCCTTTCACAATCAGTTCGCCGATCTCTCCGATGGGCATCTCTTTCTCGCCCTTCTCCAGGTCCATGATCCTGACCTCGACATCCGGCAGAGGAATGCCGATGCTCCCGATTTTGCGCGTGCCCATGATCGGGTTGCAGGTTACCGCCACCGGCGTCTCACTCAGGCCGTAGGCCTCCAGCAGCTTGCCGTGGGTGAGCTCCTCGAACTTCTGCTGCACCTCCACCGGCAGCGGGGCCGCGCCGCTGATGCAGGCCTTGACGGATTTCAGATCGTATTTCTTGACCTTGGGGAAGTTGTTGATGGCTACATACATCGTAGGCACGCCATGGAAGGCCACCGGCTTGTACTTGTTGATGCTCTTGAGCACCTGCCCGGTCACGAACCGCGGCAGCAGGATCATGCCCAGGCCTTCCATGACCGAGCAGTGCATCACCGAGACCATGCCGTAGACGTGAAACAGCGGCATAACTCCCATCATGCTGTCTTTGCCGCTGACGTAGTCGACCTGCGCGATCCAGGCCTTCATCTGCATGGTATTGGCCAGCACATTCCGGTGAGTGGCCACCACTCCTTTGCTGACGCCGGTGGTGCCTCCGGTGTACTGGAAGAGGGCCGTGTCCTCGGGCTTCACGTCCACCGCCGGCGGCTTCGGCTCGTTCTTTCTCAGCAGGTCCTGGAAGAGGTGGGTGTTCTGCGCTTTGCCGATCTCAGGACGATGGCCCTCCTTCTTCTCCTTCAACAGCGCGAACAAGAGACGGCTGACCGGCGGGAAGTGCTCTTTGATGTAGGTGACGATAACATGCTCCAGCTTCGTCCTGGCTCTCACCTCCGCCACGTTCTTGTAGAAGAGGCTGAGCACTATGATGACCTTGGCTTCGCAGTCATTGAGCTGATGCTCTATCTCCCGCGGCGTGTACAGGGGATTGAAGGCCACCACGATGGCTCCCAGCTTGAGGGCCGCGAAGTAGCCGATCACGAACTGTGGGCAGTTGGGCAGGAGCAGCGCCACCCGGTCGCCCTTCTGCACTCCCATGCCGGCCAGGGCGTTGGCCATTCTGTCGGCATCATCGTTCAACTGCCGGTAGTTCAACCTGTAGGCATCGCCCAGAGCGCCGGGAAAGATGATGGCGGTGCTCTCGGGAAAACGCTTGGCCGTCTCCTCCAGCCGCCGGTGCAGTGTGATCTGTGGGTAGTCTAAGGTCGCGGGCACGCCCTTGTCGTAGTGCTTCAGCCAAGGCTTCTCCATGCGGACCCCCCTTCCAGCTCGGCAAAGTAGCGTGGCTGCCTCACTCAGTCGATGGCACAGTGTAGCAGAAAGATTTCTTGGGGGCCATCACCCGGTGCTCAACCCCCAGCCCCTTCCGCCGTGCCAATCCCCCTCGATCCCCCTTTGGTAAAGGGGGAAGAAGAGGAGGAACTGGGGGTCACCTCCAAGCCCCCGGCAGGAGATGCTCTCCTGCACCTCTTCTTCATACCCACGTGGACTGGAATCCACGCATGGGGCGTGCAGAGGGCCGAAGGCCCTCTGCGTTTATTATCTTCCCCCAAGATTGGGGGACCAAGGGGGTTGAGTTCCAAATGGAACTGGTCACTCGTTCATTACGTACGCGCCGTTGAGCGCCAGAACATGATTGGTCCAGATGTTTCCGTAGCGCCTCTGGTCGACGGTGGCCCTCCTTATCATCTTCAGGCAATAGTCCGCCTGCTTTGGCGTGGCCGACTGCTTGCCATGGAGTTCGAGGGCATGTCTGGAGAAATCCCGGACCATGAAGTCGAAGATCTGGTCGATGAGGTCGGCCTCCAGTCCCTCGAGCCGGGCTTCCTCGAGTATCAGTTGCCCGTACACGACAAGGGTGAAGATCTCCCCCAGACTCATCAGGAAATCGATGTCCTTTGTCTGCTCATCATCCGGAGTGGCCGTCAGCAGGAACTGTTTGAAGACCTCAATCTGCTCCTGGAATATCTTGACGTTGGGGATGTCGAACTGGTCGAAGACGGGCCCGTAATCGTGGAACCGGATGTTGCCCAGGCCCCGGGCCGGCCCCTGGTTGAACAGGAAATCGTCGGAACGAGTATGCATGATCTTGCCCACCTCGGGGAACTGGCCCGGGTTGAGGAAGTAGTTGGTCATGAACTTGACGATCAGGGCGATATTGACATGGACCGTGCCCTCCAGCCTCGGCAGCGCCCGGATGTCACGGGCCGCCATCTCGAAATAGGTGTCCTTCTCAAAGCCCTTGGCCGCGATCACATCCCAGAGAAGTGTGATCACATCCTCTCCCTGGCTGGTTACCTTCATTTTCACCACGGGGTTGTAGAGCAGGTAGCGCCGGTCATCGATCGAGGCGGTGCGCTGGTAGTCCGAGGCGCGGGACGCCACCAGCTTCATGGCTACCAGCCGGCAATAGGCATCGGTGAACATCTGCTTGACGTGGGGGAAATCGGTGACGTGCATGCCGTAGAGCACGCGGTTGGCGGCGTGGTTGATGGCCTCGTAGAAGGCGTGGGTGCAGATCCCTATTGAGGCCCAGCCCAGGTTGTACTTACCCACGTTGACCGTGTTGAGGGCGGTATGCAAAGCCTCTTCGCCCCGGACCAGGATCTCGGCGTCTGTGACCGGGTAGTCATGAAGGGCATAGTTGGCCACGTAGTTCTGCGAGTCGCAGACGTTCTTTCTTAGCTCGTATTCCGGCCTCTTGAAGTTGGCCACGAAGAAGGCGTACTCGCCGGTGCCGGCTATCTTGCCGAAGGTGCTGACCATGGCCGCCTCGTTGCCGTTGCCGATGTAGTACTTCTCGCCGTTGGCCACGTACTTCCCAGGGCCTTTGGGGGTGAGGGTCATTTCCGTCGAATACACATCGGCTCCGTGGGCGCGCTCGGATAGGCCGAAGGCGAAAATCCCGCCTTCGCTGAGTGCCTTCGCTGCCTCCCTCTTGATCCCTTCGTTGCTGCTCATCCAGATCGGGCCCAGGCCCAGAATCGAGACCTGCCAGGTGTACCAGTAGGCCAGCCCGTAAAAGGCGATGATCTCGTTGAACTCGCAGTTGCGGTACGTGTCCCACCGGGCGTCGGGATCGGCGCTGTATTTCGAGGGTGTCAACAGAGTGGCGAAGATCTGGTTCTGTTTGACGAAGTCAAGGTACTCCCGGTACCAGATCCTCTTGTGATCGTCATCCTTGATGCTGCTTAGACCCTTTCTTTCGAAGAAGTCTATGGTCTTCAGCATTATGTCACGTGACCTGGTATCTGAGTACTGGCGCACGTGCTTCCTCGGATTCAGTAGAATCATGATGATACCTCCATGATTGGCAGAAACTGGGCTATCCTCCCCCCATTCTATCCCTTTTGGAGGTCAACCCCCTCTGTCCCGCAATCTCCTCTGTTTGTCATTCCCGCGAAGGCTGGAATCCAGGAAGGGCACCCAAGGCTGTCTCATGGCCCTCTTTCAACCCCCTTTGTCCCCCATTCCGCCTGAGACGGATGTTCCATCTTGCGGGAAGAAGGAGAAACGCAGAGGGCCTGCGCCCCTCTGCACGCCCCAACTGTCATTGCGAGCCATTCTCTCGCTCTGAGGCGAGAAGGCGCGGCAATCTCACGTGGCCTTGAGCACTCCTCTAGATCGGCAGTGCCATGGTCTTCGACCGGCCAGACTTGTCCACATACTCCACTACGATGGGCAGGCCCTTCTTCTTGCCCAGCTTCACGCTGGACTTGGCCAGCTCCACGAAGTCCATCGGGTTGACGCAGCCCTCGGGCGGGTTGATCCCGCGCTGCTTGATCTTCCCCCTCTCCATCAGGATCGCCCCCAGGGCCGCGGGAATCCCGGTGCCTTCGCCCATCCCCTGGCCCATCGAGGACATGGAGAAGATGTAGGTGTTGGCCTCTCCGTTCTTCCGGCCCTTGACCACGATTTTCAGGCAGCCCTGCGGCTGATCGAGCCCGGCTTCGTCCATTAGAGCTTTTCTGCGTGAAAGAATGAAGGCCACGGCGAACTCGAGCGGGATGATTTCCCGGCGCTGCACCTGGAGCGGCGTATCGGATGTGGCCCCCAGCCGGACCATGTCCTTGATCAGCTCCGCGTATGACGGCGGCAGCACCAGCCCCAGGTTGGTCACCCGCCTCACGCCCTTCAGGTACTTGGGCAGGGTGATGGTCTCGGGGTGGGGGTAGGCATAGCAGCGGTACCGGCCCACGTCGCGGAAGTCCACGACTTCCTCCAGGGCTTTCCCACTCTTCTCGAAAAGGTTGACGGTCGTCATCTTGCCATTCAGGAACATGGGTATGTCCATTTCCATCGAGTGAATCCGGTGCTTGATCACGGCCGGGCCTTCCGCCTTCTCCCCGCCGTGAGCATGATAGATATCGACGGACTCGACCCGGTCGAGCAGAGATTCGGCGCAGAAACGGACCAGGAGATTGGCCACCCCAGGGGAACTGCCCATGCCGATGAGGGCGCGGATGCCGGCCTTGCGGGCTTCCTTGTCCAGGGCCAGCAGGTCTTGGGTAGCATCCATGTCATCGCACACGTCCACGTAGTCGATCCCGGCCTTGATCACCGCCTTCATGATGAAGGCGGCATGTTTATAGAACGGCCCGACGCAGTTGAGCACCACCGACGAGCCGGTTACTGCCTTCTTAAGGCTTCCAGCATCCTCGGCATCGAGCTCCACCGCCGCCGCCTTGGGCAACCCCCATTTGGCGGCCAGCTTCCGGGCCTGGTCGATCTTGGCATCGGCGATGGCTACTTCCGAGAAGACCCCGCTGGAAACGAGTTTTTCGACGGCTATGGTGCCGACAACTCCGCATCCTCCCAGAACGGTGATTTTAGACATCATGGTCTCCTTTCAACCCCCTTGGCCCCCCAATCTTGGGGGAAGAAGAAACAGAATTGAGGGACACCCTCAAACTCCCGGCAGCCTTCCGCTGCATCATCACCCCCTGCACGCCCCGTGGTCGAGAACGAGGGACACGCTCCGCGCGTAGAACGCACCATTGGAGGGCGGATAGAGAAGCGCGAAATCCGCCTCCGCCGTCACGTAGGGGCGCATTGCGATGCGCCCGGGATGACCACAGACCAGTTGTATTCGCCCCTCTGAACACGATGTGTCTCCTGTAGGGGCACGGTCCGCCTCAGGCGGATGCCCCTACGCCTGTCCTGGGACACGGAACCCCCTAGCCTCCCTTCCCAAACGGGTCCGCCCACATCTTCATGACCACATCCAGTTCCGGATGTTCCTTGGCATATTCCTTCAGCGGGATGCCCCGCATGGTGGCGTCGATGGCCTGGCGGAAGGCCTTGCCCCCGGCGATGGGCCCCTGGGGATGGGCGTGGATGCCTCCGCCGGACCCGATAACGATGTCGTGGCCCAGTTCCGCCATCACCTTGGGCACCATGGGCTGCGTGATGCCGCCCGACGGCATGGGGAAGGTGGGCTTCAGATGGTACAACGGGAATGTAAGGTTCTTGGCCGCGTTCTGGAACTTGTCCACCAGCACCGGCGCCTTGCCGTACGGGGCCGGTATGACCACGATGTCGGCCCCGGCCAGGCGCGGCAGCTTGCCCAGCACCAGGTGGGAGCTCAGACCGTGCAGCGGCGACATGTACATGGCGCCGGCCACGTCCATGTGGCCCAGGACCGGCACGTTGAGGGCCGGGTCTTCGGTGATGGCCCGCATGACGTCTATCCCGACCGCTAGGTAGTTGATCATCAGGGCGTTGACCCCCAGCTCTACGGCGCGCCGGGCGTTCTCGAATACCTTCGGTATCTTGTCCGTGATGTTGACCGTATAGAGGGTGTGCTCGCCCTTCTCCTCGAAGACCTGCTTCTCAATCTCCATGTAGCGCTTGACCCGGCCCAGCATGGAGTTGAACGAGGCATCGGCGATGAGCTCGTCATCCTTGATGATGTCGCAGCCGCCGAGCGCGGCCTGCCGGAAGAGCTCCGCTCCGAGTTCCAGCGGATACCCGGTGCAGGGCTTGATCATGTTGTTCAACAGGGGACGCTTGGGGATGTTCAGCAGCTTCCGGATGCCGTCGATGCCGAACTTGGGGCCCTTGAAGCCGGCGACGTACTTCTTGGGGAACCGGACGTCCAGCAGCTTGACGTTCCCCGCCATCGACACGTTGCCGATGACCGTCGTCATCAGCATGGGTATCTGTTCGCCTATGTTGACCTCGGGGTAGGCCACCTGGATGATATAGTCCCGGGTCTCCAGCCCTTTGGGCACTTCGAACTCGTAGTCGGGCACGCTGTAGACGCCGATGACCTTGGCGATGTGCTCGCGCCGTATCTCCGGGGTCTCGCCCGGCACGGGAACCCAGGTGCCCGTGCTCTGCTCCACGGCCAGGGCCATGGATAGCAGCGGCGCCGGCATGGCCGCCGACAAGTTGGCCAGGTACGTGGCAATCAGGTACTGATCATAGTCCACGCCATCGGGCAAAGCCGAGGGCAGTCCCAGGATCTCTTCCGTGTTCATTACGACACCTCCTCTTTGAAACCGGCGCTACCGGAACTCTTCTCGTTCAGTTTCTTGTACAAAGGGCGCAGCCTGCCGTAGGACTCTCTGAAGGAATCGTAAAGCGGATCATACGCCTTGAAGTTCTCCTGCCGCGGATCAAAGGTCTTATCTACTTTGGTGACTCTCTCCAGCGCCTCGAAACCGGGATAAATCCCGAGTCCCACCGCGGCCACCAGGGCGGCCCCGACGGCCCCGGCCTCCTTGGGGTCCGGCACCGTCTCGATACGGCGGTGGGTGACATCGGCCAGTATCTGCATCCAGGTGGCGCTCTTGGCTCCGCCGCCGATGGCCCGGAGCTTCGGCAGCGGGAACCGGAACTCGCTGCTCACAATCTCCACCAGCCATCTGGTATTGTACGCCACGCCTTCATACACCGCGCGCATCATGTCCTCTCGCGTGTGCTGCCCGCTCAGGTTCAGGAAGCTGGAGCGGGCATTGCAGTCCGCAATGGGCGCCCTTTCCCCGTACATCCAGGGCGTGAAGATCAGGCCGTGGGACCCGGCCGGGACTTTATCGACAATTTGGTCCATGGCGGCAAACACGTCTGTGTCGTCGCCGGCCCGGGCGCTGTACAGGTGCTTGGCGGCCCATTCCAGGCAGCCGCCTGCCGTCTCCGATTCGGCGATGAGAAATGACTTGTCCGGGTCGGCGGAATGGATGGTAGCCACGCCGCACTTCCCCTTGGGCCGGCGGCTGGTGGCCACGCCCAGCCAGGCGGATGTCCCCATGCAGATGTGCCCCGCGCCCTCGCGCACTGCGCCCGAACCGACCGCGGCGCAGGGCGCGTCGCCGGCGCCGGCGATGACCGGGGTGCCCTGGAGCAGACCCAACTCGCCGGCGGCGTCCGGGGTCAGCACCCCGACCTTGTCGGTGGACCGCACCAGGGGTGGGCACTTGGCCGGGTCCAGCCCCACATATTTCATGACGCCCTTCATCCACTTCTTCGTCTTCAAATCCATGCCGACCGCGGACGCCGCGGTCCACTCCATGACCATCTTGCCGGTGCTGCGGTACATGAGGTAGCCGTTGACGTCGAGGAAGCAGTCCATGCCGTGGTATCTGTCCGGCTCTTCGTCCTTGAGCCAAAGCAGCTTGGGTATGCAGTCCTTCCCGCAGAGCGGGGACCCGGCGATGAGGGCAAAGACGCGGGCATCGATGAACTTCCGCATCATGCGCTGCGCCTGCACGGAGGCCCGGCTGTCGAGCCAGATGATGGCCCGCCCCAGCGAGCCCGTCTTGGCGCTCATGGGCACGATGCCCAGCAGCTGGGTGCAATGGGTGACGCAGAGTATCTGATCTGGGGAAACGCCCGTCTGCGCGAGAAGTCCCCTGGTGGTTTCGACCACCGCCTTCCACCAGTCGGTGGGCTCTTGCTCCGCCCGGCAGGCCATCGGGTAATGCACCTGGAAAGGGGCGGAGCACTTGCCGTGGATCCGGCCGTCCGTGCCTACCAGGACGGCCTTGTTGCCGCTGGTGCCGACATCATGGGCGATGATGTACTGGTCCATTTACCTCCCGGCCGCGCTGTTCCCCCCAGGGGTAAGGAGACAAGGATCACTGGATTGCGAGGCCATTGTAGGGCAAATCCGGGACAAAGCCAACCCGTCTTGTCCCACGGCCATCACCCCGAGGTTTGTCCCTTGTAGGGGCACAGCATGCTGTGCCCCTACCCTGACCGCATCCCGTAGGGGCAGGCCCCTGTGCCTGCCCTTCTGGTTCGCAACACCTGTTCATCCCCCGGGCCAATCCCCCTGGATCCCCCTTTAGCAAAGGGGGAATGATAAGAAACGCAGAGGGGCTGCGCCCCTCTGCGCACCCCGTAGTCGAAACCGTAGAGGCGGGTTTCAAACCCGCCTGGAGACCATTGTAGGGTGGGCAGAGAGCAACGAGACTCGTCCGCCTTAGGCTAATCATTCTCGCGGAGGCGGGAATCCAGAAACGCAACCGGGGCATCCGCCTGAGGTGGACTCTGCCTCTACGGCATCCGGCCAGATCTCCCTCAGTCCCTCTTTGTCAAAGAGGGATTCCAGGGGGATTTCGAACCTGAGGGACACTCTAGACTCCCGGTCCGCCTTAGGCAGACTGCACCGTGATCGCCCAGTCGGCCTTCAGAAGTGTTTGATGGTCACCCGGATGGCTTCACGTTTGGGGTGCACCCGTTTGAGGAGCAGCAAGGCCTCGTCAAACTGGTCGAGCGATAGGACTTCTCCGAGCAGCGCTTCCGTCGGGACCTGCCCTTCATTAAGGAGTTTCACCGCTGTCTGCATAGACGGTTCGGTTGAGCCGGCACCGCCGCGGACCGTGAGCGCATTCAAGACGATCCTGTCAGTGACTATCTCCACCGGGGCCATGTTCTTAAGGCCGGCGAGGAGGACCGTTCCGCCGAAGATGACTGAATCGAAGGCCTGCTGCACGGCCACTTTGGACATCGAGGTGGCGTCTATGACCACATTCGCCCCCCAGCCGTTGGTGATTTCTTTCACCCGCTTGACAACATCCTCTTTGTCCACGTTGATGATGTGGTGTGCTCCGGCCGCCCGCGCGGCCTCCAGGCGGAGGCCGTCAGCGGATGTTCCGGTGGCTATGATGCAGGATGCCCCGGCCACTCTGGCCGCGAAAATGCACAACAAGCCTACATGCCCTGGGCCCTGCACCACCACCGCGTCGCCTTGTCTCACACCCGCTATTCCGACCCAGTTCACCGCATTGGCCAGAGGTTCGAAGATCGTAAGATGCTCCGCCGGCAGGGATTCAGTCAGTTTCATGAGGTTGGTGCCCGGGACAATATTCATGTATTCGCCGTAGCCGCCCCACAGGCCATTCAGAACATCGAGACCCATGGTGTAGCCGTAAAGCAGCAGCTTCCCGTTGTACAGGCCGGTCCTCAGTATGAGATCAACAGCCACCCGGTCTCCTATGGCCACGGGAAACCGGGCGTCTTCAGCCAGTGCTACCACACGGCCCACCATCTCGTGTCCCGCCACCACGGGCGCCACCTCTCCAGGCACGTGCTTGTGGCCCTTGATCTGCTCCAGGTCGCTGCTGCACATCCCCACAGCTTCAACTCTGACCACCGCCCCACCAGGTGGAGGCGTGGGTTTATCAAACATACGCATCTCGTGGGTTCCATCGCCATTGAACACAATTGCCCTACACTTCTCGGTCATCAGTTTCCTCCATCGCCCATCTGTTGAAGCACTCAACTCTCTGCAAGACCGGCTCGAACACTACGTCGCCTTGTAGACCCGGCACAGCAGCCCCCTGAAGTAGTTGTTGCCCATGTGGTCACAGACCTCGGGGGAGTCCGGCAGGATCGAGTCGATGTTTGACTCCCACACTCCGAACAGGCTCGGCTCCGCCTCCGGCTTCTCCGGGTACCACCAGTAAGCGTCTGCATGGACCACCGAGGCAGGCATCCCCTCCAGTAACCGCGCCTTCTGTGTGATCTTTCCCAAGGGGGTCTCAATACAGACTTTGTCGCCTTCGGCGATGCCCAGCCCGGCAGCGGTCTGTGGATTGATCTGCAGCAGCGGCTCAGGGTACCTCTTTCTCAGGTTGGCTATCTGCCGGCCAGTGGAATGATGATAGGCCCGGACCCTGGAACCGCTTATCAGGATCAGAGGGTACTCTTTGGCCAGTTCGGGAGTGGAGACAGGGCTCCACGGGGGCTCCTTATAGCCCTCCAGGGGATCGTACCCCAGCCTGGTCAGAATCGAAGGCACCAGTTCCAACTTGCCGGAGAAGGTGCCGAATCCTTTCTCCTCGTACTTCTTGTATCTCTTGTCTTGGGCGTATCCTATTCCGGCGGCGAAATCATGGAAGCTTATCCCGGTGGGCGCCATCAGCTTGTCCAGCCAGCCCTGAAGGGTAGCCGGCCAGCTTTCCTCCTGGCCAAGACGCCGGCCCAGGTCGCACCAGAGCTGATAGTCATCCCTTCGCTCCGCCTCAGGCGCAACGGCAGCCTCGCGCGCATACCACTGATTGCCCAGAACGCCCCACATGTGGGTCAGGTGGGGCCTCTCCAGAGCGTCCGTTGCCGGCAGAACGTAGTCGGCCAGCGCCCCGGTGGGCGTGAGGAAATGGTCCATGGAAACGTGCAGTTCGAGGTTATCGCTCTTGAAAGCCTGGTATGCGTGTTTGCTGTTGCCGATAGAGCACAGGGTGTTGGTTCCCTGGTCAAACACGGCCTTTATCGGATAGGGCTTGCCCTTGAGGATGGCTTCCCAGACGGCGTAGGGAGCCGGATAGATGAAGTACTGGGCGGCTCCCCATCCCTTGGGGTAGACCTTCTTCATGGCCTCCTTGAAGAGGGCCAGGCTCTTGACCGAACACAGGGGCCAGCGATCGGCACTCACGTTGTCCCGTTTTCTCAGCGGGTGATTGATCTGGTAGTCCCAGTTGATCTCATCGAGAAGAGGGAGGTAACCGGGCCAATCGCTGAGCACGCATCCGCCTTCCCTGTCGATGTTTCCGGTTATGGCCCGCAGCCAGCACTTGCCCAGTACGGAGCTGAGCCCAGCCCCGTTGCCCAGATGGCAGTTGGCCACGCCAAAAGTGATGACCGCGGCGGGTGCTTTGGCAAGGATCCTCGCCGCGGCGACGATATCCTGGGCCGGCACCGAGGTGATTTGAGACGCCTTCTCCGGCGGGTACTTCTGGACCAGCGCCTTCAGTTCCTCGAACCCCAGACACCATTTGGCCACGAACTCCTTGTCGTAGATGTCCTCGTTTATGATCACATTCAACATGCCCAGCGCCAGGGCGCCGTCGGTCCCCGGCCGGAGCTGCAGCCAGATGTCCGCCTCCTTGGCACATTCCGTTGGCCTGGGGTCCACGACTATCATCTTCATGCCCTGGCTCTTGGCCCACTGGTAACCGGCCCAAATCCTGGTCTCTGACTGGGACATATTGGCCCCCCAGATGATGAGCGCGCCGGTCTTCTGGGCGTCGAGGAAGGTGGCCCAGGCTCCCGTGGTGTCATGACCATACATGGCAACCTCGATGGGGTATTCGGCCTCCCCGCAGTTCTTGCCCAGGTGGAAGAAATTGGGCGTACCCCATGAATTGCACCACTTCCAGGCTGCGGGGTCACCTGGACCGTGAGGAGAGCCCCCCAGAACCAACACTGCTTCCGGGCCGTAGCGGGTGCGGATGGCATCCAACTTGCCGGCGATCTCGTCCATGGCCTGGTCCCAGCCAATGCGCTCCCATTTGGCCTCACCCCTGGCGCCTGTCCTCTTGAGTGGATAGTTCAGGCGTTTCGGGTGATAGTGATACTCAATCGCGTTCGCGCCGCGCTCACACAGAAAGCCAAACAGGGACTCCTGGTCAGGTTCGACCTTGGTGATCTTCCCCTCGGTGAGATGCGCCTTGATGAAACACGCCGATCCGCAGACGGGGCAGGTTCCCTTCTTGATAGTGGCTGTGGTTTCACTCATCGTGGCCCTCCTCAACAATTCAGTCTTGCCCTGGCCTGGCTGTGGCTATATTGGGGGAAATGCGGGATTCGGACAGGATGATACCAGATACGCGATTGATGATGTCAACTTCGCGTTGAATTGAGGTTATCATTCCCGCGGAGGCGGGAATCCAGAAGCGTGATCCCTGGCATGGGCCATCACCGACCAGGGCACAGCACGCTGTGCCTCTACGTCACGTCGGGCGTCGCATTCACCGGGGTGTGCAGAGGGGCGCAGCCCCTCTGCGTTTATTCCTTCCCCCAAGATGGAACATCCGTCTCAGGCGGAATGGGGGACCAAGGGGGTTGAACAAGGGATCAAGACACCCTACCAAAGAGAAACGTGGTCTTCGGCCAGGCCGAAGGCTTTCTCCACCCTGCGCTTCACGCCTTCGGAGTCCGTCAGAGTTCCCGAGTACAGGCCGTACGGCTGGTCGTAGGCCGACTTGACCAAGCCGAGATTGACCCGCTCCCGGCGCCGCCCCTGGGGGACGAGCTGGAGGTCGACGGCTCCATCCTCAGTCCGGATGGCCCACGGCTGCATCCGGTCCTTCGGTATGTCGAAGCGCGCGGCGCCCAGCAGCGAGAGGTGGTTCCCATGCCAGATGCAATTCTCGTTGTATCGCGTGTCGTCCCGTATAACGTTGTGCGTCAGGTTCACACCGAGCAGGTTGCCCCCCGCGTCGATCGTGACGAAGGTGGCCCATCTCCAGAAGGTGCTGCGAGGGTAGTAGGCCTTGTGGTAGTCCAGCAGCCCGACATGGCGGTCCGGTGAGAATTCCACCTTCTCACCCCCTATGTCGAGCGCTCCGCTCACCGGGCAGGCTGACTTCTGCGAAAACATGGGGCGGTTCGGCCCCAGCGGCAGCAGCACCGCCAGCGGCTGCGTCCGGGCGAGATCCTCGTGCAGAACCACGGTGCCGGCCACCGCGGGCAGTGGGCCCTTCTCCTTGACGTTGATCTCGAAGCGGTGGACCTGCTTGTCGAGGTGATTATGAGCAACCACCCGGTATCCCCGCGCCTCGATCTCTCCGGAATGGTCCCACACATTCTCCGGAGCGCGGAACCTGCCGGGCGGCAGCTTCCGGCTGTGCTCGAAAGCCTGGCCGGTCCGCCGGTTGAACAGGTGCAGCCACGAGGTGCCCAGGAACCCCAGGTCAACCAGCGCCAGGCTGAGGTACCATTCGTGATGGATGACCGCTATATGCACCCATTGTTTGAGGCGCAGGCGCCGCAGTCCGAAGAGGCGCGGGATGCCGCAGTCTGCCTCCAGGAGATTCAGATCCCGGAACGGCCGCCCGTAGCGGCCGAACTGAACCTTACCGTCAACCACCGCCCTTTGAGGGGCCTCCTGCAATCCGGCGTCGGCAATCTGCTTCCAGTCTGACATTGATGGTGGCTCCGTTCTCGGACGTCCTACTGGTATTATAGGGCATCGAAGCTCAGGATGGGGAGTTGTGTCGGAATCGGCTTGGGCGTGGTTTCCGAAGCGGCACAAGCACGATCTTCACGTCCGGGTTCGACCCCCTAAGTCCCTCGTTAACAAAGGGGGATTCCAGGGAGTTGCGGACGCATATCCCTAGACCGCGGTCCGCCTCAGGCGGGACTGCACCGTCTGTCTCGTGCAAGGGCACAGCACACCCTACAGACTGGGGGCGTCTCGGGCGCATCGCAATGCGCCCCTACATACTCGACCACGGGGCGTGCAGATGGGCGGAGCCCCACGGCGCTTCTTATGTCCCCCAATATCTTCTCATTGCCCCATGATCTTGATCAGGTCTTCCTGCTTTCTCTCTTCGCCGCTATCTTCAGGCCCATCTCCACGATCGACTTCGGGGGATCAGGCTGGTCCTGGCGCGTCACCAGGTGGACCGCTTCGGCGTCGCACCTGGTACCACAAAGGCCTCGGGCGAGGCATCGCTCTGGGTCGACCTGGGAGCACCACTGGGTGACCGCGAAGGCGCCGGGGTTCTTGAGTTCTGTCAGCCCGCGCAGAATGGTGACCGGAGTCGAACATGTACTCTAGTAACGGCTTAACCTGTCCGGTGCCCTGTGACTAGCTGCCTCAGCGATGACCCTCTATACAGATGGGGGTCTTGACAAGAGCCACCCGGCGGGGGAAGATTGTGGAAGATTAGCTCGTGTGACCTCACCATCACGGATATCTCTGTGGTGCTGCGAGGCGCAGTGAGAACAGCAAGCCTCAGGCTGACCGGATTTGGGAGGTGGTGTGGTGGGCAACTCTCAGTTATCACCGGGATTCTGGCGAACGGGCCGTCCGGTTTCACACATTCCGGTTGATGACAATGACAGAGAAGGAGGTGATCTTAGAGCCTCTGATTGAAGAAGTATCTGATGACAGAACGACTTGGTCTGATAGACAAAACGCCAGATAAGGGGGTGAACAGATGAAGTGGTTGACTAAGGGATTAGCGGTCCTGGTGGTGGTTTCTTTGATACTGGGGGCGGTGGGCTGTGCCGGGGGAGAGAAGAAACAGATAAAAGTGGGTGTCATTGGCCCGATGGAGGTTCAGATGGGCAAACACCACTGGATGGGAGCGACACTAGCGGCAGACGAAATCAACGAAGCGGGCGGCATCGAGGTGGGAGGAGACAAATACAAGATCAAGCTGGTCCAGGTTGACTCCAACGAGTTGGTGAGTCCGACCG
>Ga0315291_10000253_pt1 | contig 68248 bp, 84 predicted proteins | sample YL17G12_20_MG_FD_203070 | JGI IMG/M metagenome (GOLD analysis project Ga0315291, IMG submission 203070) | Sediment microbial communities from Yellowstone Lake, YNP, Wyoming, USA - YL17G12_20 | ecosystem: Environmental > Aquatic > Freshwater > Lake > Sediment | place: USA: Wyoming | collected... | reverse complement strand
GAATTAAGACTACAATTAGTTCGCGGTAAGGAAATTGCAGGCATCAAGGATTTTGACAACAAATTAGTTCGGCAAATGCAAGAGATTGCTTTAGCAAAGAAATCTGTCTACTCAAATGCGGAATTTGCGCATAAGCCGAGGGGCGTTCAATTCAGTTTAGATGATTCTCATCAGCCTTTTGGACCATCAGCGAAACTTCTTCATTTTGAGAAAGACAATGTAAAATTTGAGCAACGTCTGGAGAAAGCATATTACGATGTTGACTTGAAATCAGCTCCCGCAGTCATCGAATTATACGAAAAAGACCTGCCCTTTACACAAATCCAGAAAGCATTCTCAACTGGCGCCTTTGGATTACAGAAGAATAGGAGACTTGTTCCAACAAAATGGTCAATAACTGCTGTTGATGACACTTTAGGCAAGTATCTTGTTAAAAAAGTAAAGGAAAATAATGTCATCGATTGTTTTCAGGTCTATGAGTTCACTGCTTTGAATAATTATTTTGCTGTTCTTTTCGTGCCAACTGTCTGGCAATATGAATGGATGGAAGCTTTCATTCATATAGTGAAAGATGAAGAACTGATATTTGCAGATTGGGAATCAAATTTCGGCAAGAAAGGCTACTCATCAGTTGGCGGCTGCTTTTATTCTGTAAGATTCGCGGCTGCAGAGAAATTAACACAATTAGGAAAGCAAGCTGGCGTTATTGTCTTCAGAGAGGCTTATCCCGGCTACATCCCTCTCGGAGTTTGGGCTTGCAGGGAAATTGCCAGGCAGGCATTGCAGCAACAGCCAAAGAATTTCAACACTTTGCAGGATTCTCTTAATTATGTAAACACAAAATTACATTTAGGTGTTGATAGATTCAAAGCAGAGTCAACTCTGCTCAAAGGCCTAAATATTCAGAGAAATCTGCTTGCATTTATGTAATTCTGTCCAATTGTCCAAGATTGCAATATTACAATACGCGTTTATGCTGGACAATTGACCAGTTTCTCACCACTAAATTAATTTACTCTTATTTCGTGAAAAACCAAATATATATTGGACAATTGTCCTAGTATTCGCATGGTAAAGAAGCGCGGCCCTGATAGTGTGAAACTCGAGCTTATACTTTACGTACTGCGGACAAACCCGCACGGCTCCTGGGTTCGGGACATAGCTAAGAAGACTGGCCTGAGCAAATCAACTGTTGCTAACTATCTTAACACGTTTCTGAAGGACCAGATTGACGTTGTACATGATAGCCAGCACATCAAAATCGTAAAGCTAAAGCAGCAAATCAAGGAAACTGAAGAAGAAATCGCCGCATCCTTATGCCAAGATACGCCAGATTACATCGGCTAATTACTTTCTTAGGACTTTTGAAATAAGAAAAACTGTACGAGTTTTTCGATTCAAACTGAAGCTAAGCTTCAGTTGAACATCTGACCACATCAGATTGTTCCGCAAATTCGCTATTTGCGACGAAGAATTTGCGTAATTATGTAGAACCTCTGTACAAAGGATACTGCTGATAATGCTAAAATCAACAGAACTGCCCAGTATAAGGCCTGATTAAACCAAATTGCAACGATTGGTGCTATTGCCAATACTAATAATCTATCTGCTCTGCCAAGCCATGCTGCGTAAAGCCTGTGTTTTGTCAAAGCTTGCGCTTCTGTTCCTAAGTATGACACTAAAAGCACTAGAATAATTGCTCCAAAACCATACAAATCAGGAACGTTGGGGTTTAATGTTACACCGAGCAGGATTGCAACATCTGCAATTCTATCAAAAACATGATCTAAAAAGTCGCCGAATTTTGTCTCTCTTTTGAACTGTTTTGCTATTTCTCCATCGAGCACATCAAGAAACCCGTTAAGCAAAACCAGAGCTGCTGCTGGCAAAAGCATGTTTTTCCAGAAAGCATAGCCTGCTGCAAAAGCGACTAAGAGTGCCAGTACTGTAATATAATTAGGATTAGTTTTGAAAACAAACGGTTTCATTATATTTGCTCTTAATTCGGGCAATTTCTTGTTAAGCTCTGGAAGCATGATTTAAAAAAGCAAAAGTAGTTTTTAACATTAGCTATGAAACCAAAAGCCCTAGTCTTGTTGTCAGGAGGACTTGATTCAAGGCTAACTGTAAAGCTCCTTCAGGAGCAAATGCGGACTGAAGCGATTTACTTCAAGCTGCCTTTCGGCTCAAAATACAGCAAGAATTTTGAAGAAATCAAGAAATTCTGCAAGAAACATAAAGTCAAACTAAATGTGATTGACTGCACAAAGGAAAAATTGCTTCAGGAGTATCTCGATATTATCAGGAAGCCGAAATTCAGACGGGGAACTGCTCTGAATCCTTGCGTTGATTGTAAGATTTTTCTATTGAAAAAAGCGAAGGAGTTTGCTCATAAGAACAATTTTGATATAATTGCAACTGGAGAAGTTCTTGGACAGCGGCCTATGAGCCAGCACACAAGAGCCTTTGAAGCAATCGAAAAAGAATGTGGCCTGCAAAGCAGAATTCTCCGTCCTCTGTCTGCAAAAGCTCTGCCAAAAACTGTTTACGAGAAAAAGAAACTCGTAAACCGGAAAAAGTTGCTCGGAATTGTTGGCAGGAGACGTGAACAGCAGTTGGCGCTGGCAAAAAAATACAAAATCTCTTATCCATCACCCGCTGGCGGCTGTTTATTGTGCGAAGAAAAGTTCTGCGAGAGGCTTGAGCCTTTGCTGAAATTAGCAATTTCTGAAATGGATATCGAATTGCTGAAATTTGGCAGGCATTTCAAGAAAAGCAACATTATTTTGGGAAAAAACTACAAGGAAAACAAACTTTTGGAGAAAATTTTCAAGAAATACAAGATCGGCTTCTTATTGGAGCCCAGAGAGCCTGGACCTTCTACGTTTGTGAAGGACAAAAGATATGTTGCAGAAGCAAAGAAATTAATTCAAAAATACTCAAAGCACAAAATCAAGAAAACCGAACTGCACAAGTCTTAAAAGCTTTTGAAAAATCTTGCGAATATGGTTGCACCAAAGACTTGGTTTCTGAAGCTGAGACTGTGGCTTCTGATGACTGTACTGTTTGGAATAGTCTATGCCCTTGTTGCTGCTGTCAGCTTCTTCTTCGGTATTTCAAACTTCATCTTTTACGGCGCTATTGCAATAGGATTTACTTTACTGCAATATATGATCGGCCCTTCGATTGTCGGCTGGTCAATGGGTGTAAAGTACGTTACAGAAAAAGAGGAACCTGAACTGCACGATATGGTCTCGAGTTTAGCAAAAAAAGCTGGCATTCCAAAGCCAAAAGTCGGAATAGCTCAAACGCACTTGCCGAATGCCTTTGCATTTGGGCGCTGGCTCTCAGATGGCAGAGTTTGTGTTACAAAAGGTATCTTAGATTTATTGAACAAAAAAGAACTGGAAGCAGTTTTAGGCCATGAAATGTCACATCTAAAACATAGAGATGTAGCTGTCATAACATTAATTTCAGTAATTCCAATGATTTGCTGGTTCTTAGCGAGAGGCGCTTTATTTTCAGGCGACAGAAAAGGCGGGGCCATGGCAATAGGCGGACTTGCATTCGTACTTTATTTCATAACAAATCTTCTTGTCCTTTATGGCTCAAGAATTCGCGAATACTATGCGGACGCCGGCTCTGTTGCTTTGGGGAATGAGCCGCATTACATGGCATCTGCTTTGTACAAATTAGTTCATGGTTCTGCAAAGGCCGACCCGAGAGCTTTGAAGCAAGTCGAGGGAATGAAAGCATTCTTTGCAAATGACGTTTCAAGAGCACACGATGAAATCCGAGAGATAGCACATCTCGATTTGGATAAATCAGGACATATTGATGAGCATGAGCTTGCTCAGATGAGAGGCATGCACATTAAACTCGGATTCTTCAGCAAGGCAATGGAGATAATGTCAACGCACCCGAATATGCTGAAGAGAATAAAAGCGCTTTCTGAACTAAAATAAAAATGAAAACCAGGAAAATAGGGCAATTTAATGTTAGTATGATAGGCTTAGGGGGCTTAGCTATTGCTAAATACAATGTTTTACCTGACAAAGAAGCCATTGAACTCATACAATTCGCAGTTAAAAACGGCGTTACGTTAATTGATACCGCGGATATTTATGACAATAACTACAGAAATGAAAAGCTTATTGGAAAAGCTTTAACTCCAGAACAGAAAGAAAATATAGTCATATCAACAAAAGTCGGCGGAACGCATAATTGGGAGATAAAAGACGGCAGTCCAAAGCATATCTATGAATCTGTAAGAGGCAGTCTGGAACGCCTAGGACTTAAAAAAATAAAACTCTATCAGCTGCATGCGCCTGACCCTAACGTGCCTATTCAGGAATCAATGCTCGCTTTCAAAGAACTGCAAAAAGAAGGCTTGATTGGCAGCATAGGCGTTTGCAACTTCACGCTTGAGCAGGTTATTGAAGCGCGAAAAGTTGTTGACATTGCCAGCGTTCAGAACAGATACAATTTGGAATTAAAGCAGGATGAGCGCGAACTTCTGCCATATCTTACCAAGGCAGGCATTGCTTACATTGCATTCTATGCTGTTGGAAGCGGAAAGCCAAACAAGCCAAAAATTCGCGACAACCCAAGGCTTGGGGAAATTGCAAAAGAGCTTGGAATAACTCCTTCGCAGGCAGCTATTGCATGGGTAATAAATAAATGGCCTATTACGATACCAATAGTTGGAACAAGCAGCAAAGAACATCTTCTTGAAAACATAAAGTCAGCATATGTCAAGCTGCCAAAATATATTATAAAAGAACTTGACAGTTTATATCCTGCCAGCGAATATGTTAAAAAGAATCAAAGCTCTTTCTAAATTAGCATGAAACTAGTATCTTGGAATGTTGCTGGCTTGAGGGCTTGTATTGCGAAAGGATGTCTTGATTTTATTAAGAACGAAAAGGCAGACATCTATTGCTTTCAGGAAGTCAAATCCGAGGACGTCCCTTTTATAGAAGGTTATGAAACTTTTAATGTCCCTGCAAAGAAAAAGGGCTACAGTGGAATTCTTGTTTACACAAAACACAAGCCAATTTCAACACAAATCGGCATTGGAGTAAAAGAATTTGATGACGAGGGCAGAGTTATTGCTCTGGAATTTGAACATTTCTACTTTATTGGAGTTTATTTCCCGCATTCAGCAAGGGATTTGTCAAGATTGAATTTCAAACTGAGATTTAACAAGACTTTTGCAGAATTCTGCAAAAAATTGGAAAAGAAGAAGCCTTTAGTGCTCGCAGGCGACTTTAATGTTGCTCACCGCGACATAGATTTGGCAAATCCGAAGCAGAACATGAAAAATGCCGGCTTCACACCCCAAGAGCGTTTGTGGTTTGATGACTTCCTGAAATTGGGTTATGTTGATACATTCCGTGAGTTTGTGAAAGAACCTGGTAATTACACTTGGTGGACTTACCGCTTTAATGCAAGGAAAAGGAATATTGGCTGGCGAATTGACTATTTTGTCATATCAGAAGACCTTAAAAATAAAGTAAAGAACAGCAAAATATTGAAAGACGTAGTGGGCTCAGACCATTGCCCTATTAGCTTGGAGTTGCAATGAGAGAAGCACGAAAGGGTGGATATGTACAGGCCGCAATGTTAGTAATCCTTGCACTCATTGGCAGCCTCGGATTTCTCACATACAAAAATTTCATTATAATCGAATTAGGGCTCATAGGGTTTGTAGCAGATCTGATTTATGAGCTGTACGGCACAGCGAAAGGTTGGTGGAGCTACAACTATTCAAGCATTTATGTGATAGCTAGCAGAGTGCCAATAGAAGTTCCGCTTATGTATTTCTTCATGGGGGCCATGGCAGCACTCTTTGTGCTTTGGAGGCTTGGATTTTAGAATGAAAAAACAAACATTCGTAGTTACTGGTGTTGTAAGCCTCATACTCATATCATTAGGCTTTGTTGCTGTATTTTTCAAGCAAAATCTTATTTCCCTGTTACTGATTGCAGCGGGTTTCGTTTTATTTACGGTAGTTCTAAGAAAAGCTAAAAAAGAGCCTTGGTTTGGAAAGCCAAGCAAGTCTTTTAAGACTTAGATGTCAAATGAAAATATGGGTGAAAAAATCATTCTTGTAGACAAGTCTGATAAAGAAATAAGTCTTGAGGACAAATTAGAAGCACACAAAACAGGGAAATTACATAGGGCTTGTTCTGTCGTAATATATAACAAACAAGGCGAAATGCTGTTACAGCAAAGAGCAAAAACAAAATATCACTCAGGGGGCAAATGGACAAATGCCTGCTGCACGCATCCTAGACCAGGGGAGTCTGTTGATGCCACAGCGCACAGGAGGCTTTACGAAGAAATGGGTTTTGACTGTTCATTGCAGGAAGTTTTCAGTTTTGTGTATGAAGCTGATGTTGGCCAGGGCATGATAGAACACGAATTTGACCATATCTTCACCGGAAAATATGATGGAAGAATAAGACCAAACCCTGATGAAGTAGAGAATTATGCCTGGTGGAACATTAAAGACTTGCAAATAGATATGGCAAATAATCCTGGAAATTACACTCCCTGGTTCAAAATCATTTTTAAAAGGGTTCTAGAACATACAAATAAATGAGAATATATATCAAAACTTTCGGCTGCTCTGCAAACCAGGCTGATTCAGAAATAATGGCTGGACTGCTGGACAAAGCAGGCTACAAACTTGTTGACACTGCAGAAAATGCCGATTTAGTTATAATAAATTCGTGCGTAGTCAAAGGCAAGACTGAAACTCACGTTTTCAAAGAAATTAACAAGTTAAGGAAGCTAAAGAAAAAGACAATTGTTGCTGGCTGCATGCCGCAGACAGGAATTTATGCAGATAAATTAAAGGATATTTCAGTTCTTGGTGTGTTCGAAACTGAACGGATTGTTGAAGCTGTAAAAGCTGTTTTATCCGGGAAAAGAATTTCTTGGCTGAGCACAAAGAAAAAAGTAAAGCCATGCTTTCCGAGATTGAGAAAAAATCCCGCTATTGCTGTTGTTGTGATTTCATCTGGCTGTTTAGGTCATTGCACTTATTGTATCGTCAAGCTTGCGAAAGGCGAATTATGTTCATATTCTGAAAATACAATATTAAATGAAGTCAAAACCGCTCTGAAAGAGGGCTGCAAGGAAATTTGGTTAACGTCACAGGACTGTGCAGCCTACGGTTTGGATATTGGTACGAATTTCGTAAACTTATTGGAAAAAATCTGCAATCTTGAGGGTAAATTCTTTATCAGAATAGGCATGTCAAATCCAAATCACGTTTTGAAAATTCTAAACAGATTGGTTGAATTATATAAAAACCCGAAAGTTTTCAAATTCCTGCATCTCCCATTGCAATCCGGCAATAATCAAATTCTAAAACTGATGAATAGGCAATACAACGTTGAGGATTTCAAAAAAATAATCTCTAAATTCAAGAAGGAAATACCTGAAATTACAATTTCAACTGATTTGATATGTGGTTTCCCTTCTGAAACTGAGAATCAGTTCCAAGATTCTTTGGATTTGATAAAATGGCTGCAGCCTGACACATTAAATCTTAATTTGTTTTGGCCAAGACCTAGCACACCAGCCGCAAAAATGAGGCAATTAAAGCCAGGCATTGGTAGAGACAGGACAAGGAAAGTTACTGAAGTCTTTGAAAAAAACGAATTGGAGAAAAATAAAAATTGGATCGGCTGGTCTGGAGACATTTTGATAGATGAAAAAGGCTCCAAGGGCGGTTTTGTTGGGAGAAATTTCGCTTACAAACCAATTGTTGTAGAGAAAGCCAAGCTTGGAGAAATTGTGAAAGTAAAAATAATAAATGCAACTAATGATTATCTTTCAGGACAGCCTAATTCCAAATAGCCAGCCTATTAAGTAACCTGCTGAGGCCGCCAATAACGCTACTATGAGCATCTCTAATCCTGATTTTACCCAGTTTCTCTTCGTTATTTTTGTTTTATAGGCACCAACCGTGAATAATGCTACTCCTGTGCCTGCTAAGGCTATGATGCTAGCGAGTTTTGTATCCTGCATCAAAAATGGAAGCACTGGAAATAATGAGCCAATCGCATATGCAACTAAAATTGTGACTGCACCTCTGATAGGATTCTCATATCTTTCGGGGACTATGCCCAAAGCTTCTTCAGCCAGAATTTTCAAACCAAGTTTCTTATGTGTGTTTAGATGCTTAATGAAATGGACTAATTCTTTGTCCGTAAATCTTGCCTCTCGGTATATCTTACCGAGAATCCTGCATTCTTTTTTAGTTGAACAAAGTTTTCTCTCTTCATCTTCAATTTGTGCATCTAACGTCTCACGTTGAGATTTTGTTGATAAGTAATCACCAGCCGCCATGCTGACCATGCCCGCAAACATTGCGGCGGAGCCTGCGAGTAAAACATTAACATTCGACACTCCTGCGGCAGCAACACCAAGTACTAAACCGAGATTAGTAATGAGGCTGTCTTCCATTCCAAAGACTAAGTCTCTCATCACGCTTCTGAAATCTACGGATAATTTTATTTTTATCTTATTTGCCATGTTTTTTCTCCGGCCAGAATACCCAGCCAGAAAGCAGTGTTGCGCCTGCTGCGACAATAGCAACTAAAAGGAAAGGCGCCAAGGGATTTACTAAATATGTAGCTAATGCGCCTCCTATAAGCGGTCCGAGTATCATGCCAAAATCTTTTGACGTGTCAAAAACTCCTGACATCTCGCCATACAAATTAGCTGGCACTATTTCTGTGAGCAAAGCTTCAGTGCCAGGCAATATCCAAGATACGGATGCTGCACCTATCAGAACCGCGAAAATGAAAACTGCTGGGCTTGTTGCTAAGAACATAAAATAGGCGGAAGCGAAAAGCATGAAGAAGCCAGCCGTGATTATGTATTTCTTTCCAATTTTATCCATTATAAAACCCGAAGAATAGTAAAGCAAGCCTTCTACTGCCATCATGGTACCTAAAATTAAGCCGACTCCGCCTCCTGAAAAGCTGAAGCGGCTCATGCTTGCAACAGCTACAAAGGCCCATTCTATTGCAATCCAAATGTACGCTGACAAAGTTAACGCGTAAAGCGGCGCAGCGTGTTTATGTACGCCTATATATTCTTTGAAAATTGTTGCCAGCAGGGTTAATTTTGACTTGTGTCTGTGTCCTTTTTCTGCGTACCTAAATTTTTTTGCCTTAACACCTCTGAAAATTACTAAGCCAAGACCTACTGCCATTAACATAAATAGTGTAACAAGCAGGAAATTGTGTCTGTCCGAAAACAAAGTTGTAATCAATCCCGCTAAAATAGGGCCAAATATCCAACCCAGTTGCGTCAGAGACATGTAAACGCCTTCTGCCTGACTCAGCATTTTATGCGGGCTGTAATCTCTGATTAAAACAGCTGAGGGTATCCAAAAAGCTACTGCAATAGTTCCAAACACTAATGATAGAACTGCCAGGAAAATCAAATTCTGCGTGAAGAAATAAACTATGCCTAAAAGGCTCATTGCAGTCATCGCTATCAAAAGAACTTTTACGCGCCCGTACTTATCTACGGCTAATCCGACGGGTATTTCTGCAAGCAATGATGCCACATATATCAAAGAGACTATGATGCCTACAACTGCAAAACTCTCTGCCCGGCTCTCTGTGAAAATCGGTAAAACAAAATCATAGATTCCAAAAGCTAAAATTGCAATAAAAGAAATAATAGAAGCTTGAAAGACTTTAGAAAATGCTGACAGCTTGCTTGAAAATTTGGTCTGCATTTACCGAATCTTTATTTTTTCTTTTTGCCTGCTTTCAAGTGTACCAAACCGTTCTTTGCTACTACTGGCTTCCAGACTTGTGATGGCAGCCATTCTGGTCTGTCTGCAGGTGCTGAAACTCGTTTTCTGCTGCCTTTAAACATGTGTACTCTGTCTGTTCCTCTTTCTCTCAATTTAATCTCTGTAAATCCGCGTGTTGCTGCTTTCAATGCTGCTCTTCGTGGCTGGCTTCCTGTGAAGACATGTTCAGTGTCTTTGCCGCCTTGCATCAAAACAAAATATTTCATTTCTCTTTTTGCCATTACATACACCTCCAATAGTGTATAAAATCTGCTTTTGATACTAGTATATAAATGCTTCGCTGCTATGCGATTTTAAAATGACGAAATCAGATATCAAATCCCTGCGTCCTTAATTTTTCAATGGCTAAATTGAAGTTTTGGTTTGCATTTTTTGCTTCAGCATCTGCACGTTCTATGATTTTATCATCAATTTGCAGAATTCCCTGTATGTAATTAGAATCTGAATTTATCCAGAGCTCGTTTGAATCATAAATGCCCTGGTGAATTTCCTGAAAACTTTCGGGCGCAACAATACTTTTCAAATTCTCTCGGATTTGCATCCTTTCAGCTTGCAGATTCGTAAAAACGCTAATTGCTTCATCTGCCAATAATTTTGAATTTTTCCAGTCTTGTATCGCCTGCCTCTCCTGTAAATCCGTTGCACGCATAATATCTGCAACCAACGTTAGTTTTCCAACGTACATGCTCTCGGCAGTCTGAAAGGGCCCTGCTGAATAATATGCTGAAAAAATGACTATTATAGCTATAGCCGCTATTATTATTGCGGCTATCATGGGGAGAACTCTATGCTTGATTACGTGCCCATGTTCCACCATAGCTTTTTATAACTGGTTTTCATTTAAATTTCTATGGGACGCAGAGAAAACAACATGAGAAGAAAAAGACACCTAAGGCGAATAAAAAGAATCCGGTAATTATTTGTTCTCAATTCTTGGTGCAAGTATGAATGACATCTGCATCTTGTTCAGGGATTTGAAATCCAATCTGAGTGGATAATCTTTTGCGAATTGCACTGTTGCCGTATCAGCGAGAGACGCTGCTCTGGCCATTTTTCTCAGATATTCCGCTGAGTAAACTGCCCGCACTTGCTGGGCTGCTGCCAATTGCAGCAAAGCATCATTTCCTTTCACCAGCTCAACTTCAACTTTTGAACCTGCATCGCCCGCTGAGATTGTAAACAGATTCTTGTCAGCTTCAAATGCTACTGCATCACCTGCAACAGAAGCATCATCTATGTAGTCTCTAAATTCATTGGCGTCAATTTCAACAGTTGCCATGAATTCAAGCGCTGGAACTTTCCTTTCTTTTGCCTCTCTTTCCAGAAGCGGTATGTAGAACTTCTTTGTTGAGCGCCCAAGTATTGTTAGTTTTAGTTTATTTTTTTCAAGCGTCAATGCCAGCGAGTCAGTAGGCTTTGCGCGCTTTAAGGCCTGCTTCAAATTCTCTAGATTCACAGTCATTTCAACAGGTATTTCTACTTTGTATTCTGTAAAAGTCGAAGGCAATAGATTCAGGACTACCATTGAAATATTTGCAGGGTCCATTGCTATCAGCTTAATGCCTTCTTTCTGCACTGAAAAATTAGCTTCTGTTATAAAATCGGATAGTATTGATACGCATCCGATTAAAATTCTCGGTTCGTTCAATTTTAAGCTAAACATTGTTCTCTCTGTAAGAAACAATAACTATTTATTTCTTGCGCTCAGCGCAGATGAGAATACTTATACATTTTGCAATATGTTATGTCCACTACCGTAATTACAAGCAAGATTGCAAAAGCCCAAATCAATGTTGGAAATTTAATTGCGAGAACTGCTAATAAGAGCAATAGCAGTCCGTAAATCACCCATCGGTAAAAATCTAATTCGTGATCTTTCAAGCCTTTTTTCATTTTAGTAAACTGTTTTCCTGTGAAGGTAAAAAATTGCCCACAGCGCAAAGAACGCTATTGGAATAGCCAAAAGCATTTGCGTGGCACCTTTGCCGGCTAGCCAGCCGAAAAACAGTCCCATAAGCATCCAGCTGAATTCTTCTATACCAATTATTTCTTTTACGCTAAATTCTTTTTTGACTGCCATACTATAGAGCCGGTGCTGCTGGACATGAACAAATGCTGCTGATAAATCCCCAGCCTTGCTGTGAACCATACCAGATTAGCGCTATACCTATTATTACACCTACCAGAATAATAACTAAGTCTACTGGACTGGCTTGGTGCATCATGCCCTTTTTACCAAAAAGCAACATTCTTTGAACCTCCCTAAGTAGCCTAAAATCGGGTCGAGCATATATAAATCTTTAGCTCTTGCACCAAAGTTCTCTGCCTGGAAAAAATGTATTTAGCTGCTTGAAGCCCAATTTTTGCATAATCTTGCTCATCGGATTATTAGTGCCTTCAATTTCCACAAAAATTTCTTTCTGTTCTAATCTTTGCATTGCCAGCTGCATTAGGCTATTTGCAATGCCTTGCCCGCGAAATTCAGGTTCAACGGACATGCTTGCCAGGTAAGCTCCTTTTGCAAACAAAAGCCTAAGATGCCAGGGCACTATAAGACCTAATCTGCCTGGCAGCAGCAATGAAGGCTTCATTTCAAATGCGTCCTTGAAAAAAGTCAGGTTTGGTCTGGCAGCTATATACCCTATGACCCTATCTGTTTTTGCTACTATCAGAATTCCGCGCTTAGCGTATAGCTCAAATAATTTCGTGAGCAGATTTGTGTTTTTCAAATAAGGAAAACCCGATTGGCATAGCTCAACAATCTGCGGTACATCTTTGAAATCTGCATTAGCATACTGCATTTTTCATAAGACTTATTAAATCGCATATAAATAATTGTATATGCTCAACGATATTTTAATTGCTTTGATAGTAGCCGCATCAATTCCTATTGGACAGGCACTTTATTTCTGGACTAAAGAAGAGATTGACTGGCTGAAAAACAAATTAAACTTGAAATCAAACAGATTCGTGCCATTTGCTGCAGGAATTTTGGGTGCCTTGCAAGCCTTCGTAACACAAACAACGCACCTTGAAATAGCTAGCTTGCTAATACTAATTGCTGGTCTTGTATTTGGTAGTTTTGCGATTTCAGGTAAAGATAATGCAAAAAAATACACTATCGAAGCTACGGCATCATTTATAGTTCTGTTTATGGTTATTTATTTAACCGAAAACTTTGTTGTATAGTTCTCTATCAATCTTGCTAAAGTCCTGAACTATTTCAGCCTGTATTTCCAGTTCATTACCTGTTCCCCAGACTTTACCTAAAACACGGACGGTCTGGCCTTCTTTCACTGATTCGAATTGTCTTGGGTCATTAGCAAGCACAAGAATTGATGACTTGCTGTCATCGAGAACAAACGCGCTTAACTCTGGGTTTTTGCTGACAACCGTACCAAGTAATGCGACCCTGCCAAGATTTTCTTTTAATTTGGAAATCGGAAGATCTATTGCGGGGGCTCTCCTGATTATTTTCTTTTCTTCACCGGGACCTTCCATGTTAAACAGTACGCCTCCGGGTATTCCTGCACTTAGTGCAGCGGAAGAACTCTGTGTCTGGCTGATCTTCAGCTCCGGCTAATCCGGAACCCGTCTGGGTGACCCACCAGTATGCTTTGTTGTTCCCGCATTTTGGGCATGTAGCATCGACTGTTGGCATTGTCTCAATAATTTCCGGTTGCCTTCTCTTTAGTTTCACTTTTTTCTTTTCAACTTTTTCTCTGAGTACGGCACCTTCGCTACCTCTCGTTCTTGAACCGCATTTAGGACATATTACTGTCTTGCCAGTTTTACCTGGCAACATCAGTGTACCGTCTTTTTGACAAAATTCGATTTTAATCCCCCCCTAATATTTTCTCCAACTGTATCCGCACTTTTTACATTTATAAAATTGCGTTTCTGCCTCATCGCCACCTCTTGTTTGCTGAGTCCAAAAATATGCCTCGTGATGTCCGCATTTTGGGCACGTCCTTTTTTCAGTAGGAAGAGTTTCTGTCAACTCCTCTCTTACTGCTCTTGGCTTTTCTTTCTTTATCTCTTCTTTGAACATCTTTGTATCGCCGGCGGCTTCCTTGTGCCCGCAGGATTTGCAAACTAGTTCAGTGTTCACAGGTATTAATATCGCACCGCACTTACAAAATTTCATATCGTATTCACAAATCCGGAGTGTTGTCGTATTAGCCTAAGCTGAACAAGTTCAGCTGGCCCCGCAAAACCTTAGGTTTTGCTAGGGCTTTGCTAATACAACTTAACTAACGGAAACTCCATTTGACTCGTATTTTGTGGTGTTAGATTTTATATATTTTTCTAAACTCGACCTAAGATTTCAAGCAAGCCGACCTTTACCCAGCCGATTGCCGGCACCCAGGCTGTTGCTCTGCCAGCTATCTGGTATTGCTGGATGGACTCTTCAAAGGCTAATTGGCCTTGATTTGCATCGCCTTTAGTTGCAAATGTTCCATCAGGATTTACTACTATAACTCTATGTATTATTGGTTCATTTCTACCAGGCGTCACGTAAACCAGAATATCGCCTATTTTGATTTTTGAATCAATGCCACGCACAACAAAAACATCGCCTTTTGTAAACCCGTTGGGTTTGTAGAACGTTTCGAATTGTTCTTTTGTCATGTTATGGTCAGTATACCACTTTCCGTTTTCGTCCCACCATGCATCAAAACCCTGCCCGTGATGGTCCATAGAACTGCTGACAACAGCCACAATCGGATATTTTGTATCCAACATCATGCCAAGACCTGGGAAAAGCAGGAATTTTCCTATGATTATTATCAGAATTGCGTCAACAATGAACGAGGCCATGGATTCTTCGTGTGCCAAGAAGTGCCAGACTTTGCCTAGTTGTGTTTTGTGCGCTTCGTATCCGTGGTGCTCCTTCTTTTTGAAAATATGTCGCCAGTGATATTTCATAAAATAAAAGAAATTTTGGGCTTTAAATTACTTGCTGGCAAATGCTTCAGCAAGCATTGTGTAAGCCGTCAACGAGCCGATGAAGGATGCTATTCCTGCGCCAATAAGCGGTATCCACATAAGCACAAGTGTTATTGCAATTATGTATAATTCGCCGACTACCCATGCTGCAAAGTATTCGCTTTTGAAAGCCCTCTTTTTGATTTCTGCAAAATCAAAAGCTGCACCGAATTTGTTTTTCGCAACATAGTTTAATGCTGCCGCCGGAATAATGTATCCTGCTATCAATGCCAGTATTATGAATGCCACTAGAGTTATTCCAAATCCGCCAATTGAAGTCAGAATTCCTACGGGGCTCATAAGCGCCGCTGAGCCAATTGTGCCCATCAGGGCTGCGCCGAATCCTACCAAAAATACTATCAGCGCCGGTAATGCATAGATTAATCCTATAACTACGAACAACAATCCTCTTACAAACAAGTCACCCCAGTGACCCCACTCAGTCAGCTTGTAGCTCTTCTTCATTACAGATTTTGTGTTTTCAAGCATATAGCCGAGTGCTATCAAATTAACTATCGGTATAATTGAAAGAACAATTCCGATGATCAACTTTTTTGCGTCCTGAAAAGGTCTTTTAATGGCTTCTCCAAAGTTTACCATTTTGCTTCAAACAAAACTGGGAAAAGAACTATAAAAGCTTGTCTACTTGAGCTTTTTTAGATTGGCGCCGAACTTGTCCAAGTCGTCTGCAATTGTTTCCAAAGCAGAGTTCCAGACGTCCTTTGCTTTCTTGCCTTTTGTCTTGATTATGAATTCTGGCATGCCTACTTCGGGATGCTCTGTTTTGAAACCAGCCATTTCAACACCTGACTGCTTCCAGACTGCTTCTTTTACCAGAGTCAGGAATCCCTGGTCTCTTGTGTCGAACTTTAATCTCAATTCATCCTTCTCGTCTTTCAGAATCTCGACTTTCATAATCAAAACCCCTGATTTCGATTTATAAACTTTTACTATAAGCTTAACTCGTACGGGTTTACAATTGGCCTGTTAAATAATTCTTGGTCATCAACCATTCTCGGACAGGCCGTATTAATCCAAGCTTCAATCTTAGGAAAGTTTAGCAACTCGTTCGGATTAATGGTGTCTGCTATGAAGATGAAAACTTGCTTGCCTGTGGCCTGCAACTTTGCCTTAATTTCATATGCTTTCTCCAAATTGAGCTGGCCTGGCTTTGTCGTAACTAAAATTCCATAAACTTTGGCTTCCTTCGCTTTAGCTATTCTAACCTGCTGTTTCAGCTGCCATTTGTGAATATCCCTTTCAGAAACTCTTTCCACAGCGCCCGTGAGAGGGTTTAATTTGAAAACCGGCTTTTCCATCTGGTAGCCGGCTCCAAGGGGATGGAACCATCCCGTGCCAACAAAGAGTATGCACTCAACTTTAGGATCCAAGTCAACTGCTGCTGTGACGTCACAGCCGAGAACCTGCGCATCCTTGACCGCGTGCAGTCTTGGCTTTGACATAAAGACTTGCTTGCCTGCCCGCTCCAATGTTTTTATTAGCGTCGGCAAATGGTCCGAAAACTGAACTGTTGAAACCAAACCGACTTTCTGGAAATCCTTGAGTGCAACAATGATTCTGTCTAATTGCATCTCTTCCTTGCTTTTAGCCTCAACAAACATAATTTTCATACAACCGCACTCCGTTGATGAGTTGTCGTATTAGTCTTCGACTAATACAACTTACCTAGAATCGCAGGAATCAATATTCTTAAAACTTCCCTAAACCTTGACAGCGGCCTTGACATCGCTTGGTGGCCAGCCTGCTGTCTCCAATGTACCTCTGACTTGTTCCGCAGTGTGGCCTTTATTCAAAGCTCCTGAAGCCCATTCCTCAGCACCCTTTGAATCCTTGGACGGCTTGTCAACGCCAGCTTTCTCAGCAGATTTCTGCAGTTCTGGTTGTGTTAACTTTCCAATTTCAGTTTCAACAGTGCTCGCCGGCCAGCCTGCAGATTCCAGTGTCGTTTTGATTTGTGTCGGCGTATAGTTCTGCGCCCTCATATCTTTGATATAAGAATCAACTTTTTCTACATCTTCACGTGCAATATCGACTCCGTACTTTTCAGCGGAGCCTCCGAGCTTCTGTAAATCTGTATGCGCGTCCTCTAAAGCAGAATCAACTGTGTCTGTATCCCAGCCGGCTTTGATTAAAGAATCCCTGATGTCATCCGGCTTAAATCCGAGACTTAATGTGTTGTTAATGTAAGCATCAATATTTCCTTCTGTTTCCGTTGATGGCATCTCAACTTGATGCGCTTCAGTCAAATCTACGAGCTGTTTCTTTTTGTGTGTTAAATAGTAGCCAGCTCCAACCGCTGATAAAATTACAATCAAGAGTATTATGCCTATTATGAAACCCGAGCTGGTTTTGCAATCTTCAGGACTGTTCGCTCTGGTTTCGCCTGCATCTTTTGAACAAATACCATCTCCAACTATGAAAGGACAGCTGCAATCAACTGAGCAAAGATCAGGGCATAAACTGCTGTCAGTTCCATCACATTGCTCAGGTGCTTCCTGTATATCGTTTCCACAAACTTGCTGCAGAGTTGGCTCTTCGCACTTGTTTCCAACAAGGTCAAAACCTTCTGGGCAGCCGCAATCAATTGGTGCGTTCTGCTGTGTCTCAGCAGGAGGCTCACATTTTCCATTGCCAATCGTGTATTTAGGAGCTATGCTTTGTGTCAGATTCGTTGCTGTGCACCCTTCGTCAGCACTATCTACCAAGCCATTGCAATTGTTATCCTTCTTATCTATGCAAATTTCAGTTGCTCCCGGATTTATTGCCGGGTTTGTATCATCACAGTCAAATACTTTATATGCGGACTTGCATACCGTGGCGTTCACAACAAAGCCATCTTCATCTTCGTCCCAAGTATCATCAATCACGCCATCACAGTTGTCGTCTTTCTTGTTGCAGGTTTCATTTTTCGGCTGTACGCCGCCTGTGCAGGTTCCCCAAAGGCCATTACTCGTGCATGTTTGCTTGCCTTTGGTGCACTCGCCTTCATCAGTTCCACAAGTTCTATTATCACCAGACTTACATTCTATACACTCAGGATCTGCGGTGTCTGTCTTTCCGTCACAATCGTTATCTAATTTATCCAAACAAGATTCCTCTGTTTTCTCATAATCGTCTGGTCCTACGGTTGTACCGCTCACGCCAAGTCCGCAGTCAGAATCGCATTTATCAGCAATCGCATCAGTCCAGCCTTTTTGATCGCCGTCCTGGTCTCCAGTTACGTCACAGGCATTGCAATCGTTATTGTTGGAAGGACTAGCACAGAAACCATTCTCTTTTGTACCACTGCAGATTGTCGGGCTTTTGGGTATTATAGTATCGAGATAACATGCACAACTTTTGCTAGTGTTGCAAGCAGCATAAGTTACGCCAATCTTTTGTCCTACACAAATTGGCTGGCCTGCTCCTTGCAGATTAGCACAATCACCATCAGAACCACAAGTAGCGTTACATGCATCTTTAACACATGATGATGCTGCAGCTGGCGGATACAAACAAGCACATGCTTCTTTTTCAGCATCAGTAGTACAAACTCCGTTTACCGCGCCAGGAATTGTTTTATTTGTACCATTTTCACAAGTGGCGTGCGCTGGTGGGCAAAATCCAGTACTACACCATCCCGGATAAGGTCTGCTTTCACAAGAAGGTACCTCTTCGCCAGGTACACTACACACACATTGAGTTACAGAACCAATTGTAAATGTCTGACATACCTCATCTACGGCAAAGCACATACCGCTACATGTGCTATCATGAAAACCGCATTGACTCGTGCCACCGCCGCTACCTCCTCCGCCACCTCCACCTCCTCCTCCGCCCCCTTGACAATTAGAGGCACTCTTACAATCTCCGTCTGCACAGTCCACAAAGCTATCCTCATCATCGTCTATTCCGTTATCACAAATCTCCACTAACGTTACCCAATAACAATCCTTATGCATGGTGCAAGCACCTTCTGTTAGCATATCCTTGCAAGGCTTTGGCGTGCCCGTACATTTGTAGTAGTCAAAATCCCAGATGCAACCCGAATGCTTGCTGCAATTAGTTACCGTGGTCCTAGACTCACAAGATACCGGTGTGCCTTTGCAAACCGTAACCGCTGCGGCACCGGTAATACTGAAATCTTTATCTAAGAGCCTTAAGCCTGCGAAAGCTACTGCTATCATCAACAGGGCTAGAACTGCTATTGATGCTACAGAAGCTTTAGTGACCATTATCTTTTAGCTTAATATATTACAATATAAAAATTAGTATACCCTCAAAAGAAGTTAATATGTAGGCTTGTGCTATCGCAGATAGCACTTTTTCGTCAAGCCGAAGCTGAACGAAGTTCAGCGAGGCACAGCTGAATAGATTCAGCTTGTGTTTTGGAAAAAGGTTGAAAGAATCAAGAAAAGAAAAAAAACTCGCAAAGTCTATTTCAGTTTGCTGAAGATTTGTAAACCCATCGGCTGCAGTCAGCCGGCAACTGGTCGTATCAGCAAGCTGATACAACTTAACAGCTTAGAGAATTAATAAAAAAAGAAAAACTCGCAAAGTCTATTTCAGTTTGCTGAAGATTTGTATAGCCATTGCGATAGCGCCGATCAATACCAGTATAAATGCTATTACTAAGAAAATTATGTTAACCCATCCAATTGCTGTTGCAATTGTTGGAACAGCTGTGCCTACTGGTTCGAGTGTTGCTGCAAGAATCAGGAAAATTGCACCTGATGCAATGTAGCCTAACTCTTTTCGTAATGCTTCAACATAGCCACTGTATTTTAACAGCGCTAGGCCGAGCAATATTCCGACGCCTATTCCCAATGTTCCTTCTAAAAAGGCCATTGTTTTTTCCTCCTTAATTCCCCGGTTATCCGAGGTTTTGAATAAACTCAGAAAGCTTTGGGGTGTTTATAAATCTTTTCGCAAAATTTTCCTCACCAGCGAGTAAACCAGAGGGGTGAAAAGAAAACTAAACAAAAAAAATCACTTGGACTTTGTTACTAATTCTGCTGCAGCCCAAAGAGCTCCAATTATTATCAGGATAAAAGCTATGAGCTCCCACAGGAATGTCAGCCAGCCCATTGCCATCGCTGAAATCTTCGTTGCAAATGTTCCCGCATTCCACGCTACGTCAACAACGTAAAACAAAATACCTGCTGCAATAAATCCTGTTGCTTTTCTGATTGCATCGCCGTGTCCGCTGTATCTTAACAACACTAGAATAATACCTAATCCAACGGCAAGTCCAATCATTCCTTCTAAAAACGCCATGTTTAACCTCCTTTATTATGCTAATAAGATGTTAACAGTATTTTTATACTTTACTTTCTAAAAAAAAGACAAAAATGAAAATTTACTTTGCGGGTTCTATTCGTGCTGGCAGGGAAAATGCCGCTACTTATTTTAGAATAATTGAACATTTACAAAAATTTGGTACTGTTCTAACAGAACATATTGGCAATTTAGATTTGACTTCAGAAGGGGAACATTTACCTGAAAAGGAAATTTATTTGAGAGACTTAAAATTACTTGCAGAAGCGGATATGGTTATAGCCGAATTATCAACGCCGTCTCTTGGTGTTGGCTATGAAATAAGAGCTGCTGAAGAGCTCGGTAAACCAATTATTTGTCTTTATAGGCATCAAGAAGGCAAGAGATTATCAACAATGATTGAAGGCAATACCAAATTAACAATAATTAAATATGAAACGCCCGAAGACTTGCTTCCAAAATTAGATGAACATCTAACTATTTCTTGAAAACACTGTGTCCGAAGTTTACTAGAAGATCGAAATTCAGGTCTTTCAGATACCAGGGATAATCGCATGCTCCGAAATTTGAGCCTGCCCAGATTGTGAACTCGGCCTTTATACCTGGCAGCATCTGCTCCAATTCTTTGACAACATCTGTTGCCCTTGGTTTCAAACCATCGGGAAATTGCAAACAGACTTTCACCTTAGATTTTGTGCTAGCCAGCTTTTTTACTTCTTCAGCAATCTTTGGCAGCTCCAAATCATAATCCATATGTTTAAAAGCAAAAAGTGCTTTTTTAAGGATTATGAAGCTTCAACTGTGCCCTAACCCCTTTGCTTTCAACTTCATAAAGCGATTAGGCGGTAAATTATCTGAAGAAGAGTTTGTTAAAATTAAAAATAAAATTCTAAAATTCATAGAAAAAGATTGGCCTACGGTCGATAAGCTAATTCCAAAACTAACTGGTATTCCTTGGGGAGAAGAAGATATAGTTCTTTATATTGCTCCAGAAAATTTTCCAACTGGCGGCAGACATTATCCACTAATGATTCGCTACAGAGAAGATTTTGACAAGTTTTTGCTAATATTATTTCACGAACTAGTGCATAGGAATTTCAGGCACGGCAATATAAAATGGATTGAAGAAACTGAAGAACCAAAAGTGCATTCAATAGCAATTAAGGTCTTCAAGAAACTTTACGGAGAAAAGAGGTTAAAGAAAATAGAAAGCAAGCTTTCCGAGAAAGAAAAAATATTCTGGGCAAAGGCAAAAGAACTAAAATAAAAATAATCTGGTTGTCAGAAACAAAGCTGAATAAGAGAACTCATCGGCAACCTTTCTGAGTTCTAAGTCGTAATCCACATCCATAAACCTTTAAAGCTAGAATTGGTTTTTAAAGAGTTATGACCACTTTGAAGGAAAGCGCTGACAAGGAATTGAAGCAAATGGAAATTGTCTTTGACAAGACTAAGGTCAGAGGCGGCGAAGAGTACTACAAATTTGCTGAAACTTACTTCAAGGACGGCAAATACTTTTTTGAAAAGGGAAAATATCTTGAAGCCTTTGAAGCTGCTGTTATTGCGTGGGCTTACATCGATTTTGGTCTTAAGTTAAAATGGTTTGAAGTTCCCGTAGATTTAAAGAAGAATTTTACAGCTAATTAATACGGCCAGTAATACTGCTGATTATTTTGAGGGTATTGTTGCTGTGGGTATTGCTGCGGCCACAGCTGTTGTTGTGGCTGCTGCGGATATTGCTGGGGATTCTGCTGCTGAGGTTGTTGCGGGTACTGCGGATATTGTTGCTGCGGATAATAGTAACGCCATTGTCGAGTGTTATAATCGTAGTAGTAAGGATACTTGTACTGCGGATATTGCTGTTTCTGTTGCGGCTGCTTTGGTTTTTTCGGTATTCTTGTTCCAACAAACACCATAACTACAATAATTGCTGCGACTAAGGCTATTATCTGCTGCGCTTTGACTTTCTTTGTCGTTGCTGGCGCTGATGTTACTGTTGCACCCGCTCCAGGCAAAGTCTCTGGTGTAAGCGCCGGTGTCGGGTTCGTACCATTTGACGGGGTGAATTTCGGAACTGTTGTATTAGTTGTATTTGTTGTCGTAAGCGTCTGGCTGCCTGCCAGCTCGGCTGCTGCAGTATGCGTTAAACCTGAGATCTTGTAGCGCGTACCTGAAATTTCACAGCTGATGTTTCCACTAGAGCTAGGGCAACTTAATTTTACCTCACTTGATGACGTACAATTTGTTGACAGGCTTGTGATGTTTGAGACTTCAGCATCTTTTACACAAACCTTTTCTGAATCTGAAATCTGATCAACCCAGATTGTTTTGTTCACAGTTGGCAGACCTGAAATTAAAAGTGAGCCCCTGCCGCTCAATTCATTTATGTTAATCTTGATATCTGTTAAATCTAAAGTACTGTTAGTGAAATTAAAATCAAACTGCACTAATTGCTTGCCATTTGAAGTCTTGAAACGCACTGTTTGCAGACCAGTGAAAGATTTTGACATATTTGTTTCAGAACCTATGTAAATCTTCAAATTTACATTTGTGTCAACATCTTCTTCTGTGCCCGTTAATTTATCACAGGAATCTCCTATGCTATCATCGTCTGTATCTGCCTGATTCGAATTAGAAACGGAAGGACAATTATCCAGACATATGGCTATGCCATCACCATCTAAATCGGATTCATCTATTTGTCCATTGCAATTATTGTCTAAAGAATCGCAAATTTCTGTTGCGTTTGGATAGACATTTGCACTAGCATCATTACAATCCAGATTATTGCTTACGTAACCTGAAGGCAAGCTGCAAGCTTGTATCGAATTGCTCGGATTTCCATATGTATCATTGTCTGCGTCTCCGTAATAGGTGTTGCTTGCCAAACCTTCATCGATCGTACCATCACAGTCATCATCCAAGCCATTGCAGGTTTCATTAGTTACCAAGCCAGCAGTTGAGCAAGCACTCCAACTGCTCCAATTTCCTGCCGCGCATATTCTGTTCTGACTGCCGTCTGCACAAATACCCAAACCACAATTCTGGCTTTCAGTCAGGTTCTCATCAATTTGAGTATTGCAATTATTGTCTGCATTATCGCATAATTCAGAAGCACCCGGATTTATTGCTAGGTTTGTATCATCACAGTCAACAGGACCACAAAGACTACCCTCTAAGTAATAATTATCGCTATCAGCATCTGTTCCTTTCAAATCAGAGCCAGAGCAGTCCTGGTCTATGTTATCGCACATGATTTCAGTAGCGCTAGGGTAAATAGAGGCGTCATTGTCGTTGCAGTCCGCAGGACCGCAAATGTCTCCCTCCAGGCTATAATTATCCCCATCTAAATCTGTGCAAGAAGCGCCAGCGCCAGTAATTCCACCTTCAAAATAAATCACGAGAAAAGCTATCGCTATAATCGTGCTAATTATCATTAAGAGCGGTAGCTCTGAAGCCTTCTTGCTATATATGGCCATATTACCAGGCATACAGTTAGTTTTTAATTTTAAATGTCTTATCCTTTTGCATGAACTTGAAAGTCCTCTTAAAAGCCAAAATCCCGCTTAAGTCTGAGTTAGCTGAATTGATGCCCGTCAGTTACCAGCAGATTGGAGACATTTGCCTGATTTTTCTGAATAAGAAGCTTTACAGCAAAAGAAAAGAAATTGGTAAGGTCATACTTGAAAACCATCCGCAATTCAAGACTGTTTGCATCAGAAATAAAATTTCTGGCGAATTCAGGAAACCAAAAGTTGAAGTGATAGCAGGTGATGGAACAGAAACAGTGCACCGAGAGCTTGGCTGTTCTTTCAAATTAGATGTTTCAAAAATCATGTGGAGCAAAGGCAATCATTTTGAGAAAAAAAGAATGATTTCAGTTGTGAAGCCTAGAGAAGTGATTGTGGACATGTTTGCTGGCATTGGTTACTGGACAATTCCTATTGCAAAACACGCAAAAGCTGCAAAAATATATGCAATTGAGAAAAACAAAACTGCTTTTGATTATTTGGAACAGAACATAAGGGCAAATTATATCGCAAATGTGATTCCTATTCTTGGGGATTGCATGAAAGTAAAAAACTTGCCAAGAGCAGACAGGATAATTATGGGATATTTCCCAAACACTCTGAAGTTCTTGCCCTCAGCTTTGAAAATTTCAAAGAAAGGCACAATTATACATCTGCACGAGCTGACATCAGATGTTAAGAAAACAACAAAAGAAATCTGGAAGCACAAACTAAAAATACTTGGCGTCAGAGAGGTAAAGGAATATTCGCCAAGCAAAAGACATTACGTGTTTGACTTGCAAGTTTTAAATACGCCGACTTAGAATACATTCTATGGCTATCATAATCAGGAAATATGAAGAAAAAGATGCCGAAGCATTGTCTAAGCTAGATAAAATTTGGGAAAAAGAAGGAATTTCTCTGGGTATGAATCCGAGAAAAGCAAAAGACTTTATTAAAAATCAAAAGAAAGAAATTTGTTTTGTTGCTGAACAAAACAACAAGATTGTGGGATATGTGTGCGGTAAAAAACGAATTTGGAACAAGAAAAAGAAATTATTTTACTTGAAAAAGGGCGAGAAGTATTTGCATTTCGATTCTCTGTATGTTTTGAAGCCTTACAGAAAGCTAAGCGTCGGTAGAAAACTCGTCTTTGCTTTAATTAAGGAAGCTAAAAAAGAAGGCTTGAATTCCATTCAATTAGTTGCTGATAGCAAATATCAGGAAAAATTGGTTTCATTTTACAAAAAATGTGGCTTTGATATGATCTTAACTAGAATGAAGTTTGATCTGAAAGTTGCTTAATCAATCTTCAATCCAGAAATCAAGATATTCTGCTGCTATGCCATTTTTAGTGCTGTATTCTTTGACTTTTTGGAATTCCTTAGATTTCCATTCTTTTTCCTGTGGGATTTTGAAAACCTTGTTCGCAAAAACAATGTAAACTACTTTCCCATTCCAAAAGTGAGCATACCAGCCATACTTTATTTCCTTTGCTAATCGTTCGGCCACTTTTTCAATCTCTTCATCAATTTCTATCTTAAACAAATGCCAGAAACGAGCTTCTTTTGATTCTGGATGGTTTTCTACCTTTACATAGATTTTCTTAAAATCATTAAGTATCGTAGGTTTATTCAAGCTCTCTGATAAAACAAATCCTTTGAACATAATTAAGCGTATCTTAGCTTTGCTTCTTCAAGTTTTGGAGCGCTAAACTCTTTTACAAAACTTTCAGCCAGAGTTTTATCTTTCTTGTTCAGCCAGGTCAGGATTCTTTCCTTAAAACAGACTGGGCAGACTGCGGTTTCTGTTTCAATTCTGCAAAGCTGGCAAGTCATTCTGTTGTATCTTCTAACACGATCTAAGAAAAGACGGACTTCAAGCCTGAATTCTTTGACTAAAGAAATCCTGTTTTTCTCAAGCCAGAATTGAATTTCATCAGTAAGGCACAGAGCGCATATAGGCTTGTAAATTTGTTCATCGCACACTGCACAAATGTTTCTGGCCAATCTCACACGCTCCCAAGTGTATAATTCATGAAAGAAATTTTTGTTTATAAAGATTTATTTGTTGCAAAGTATACAATCAAAAAGTTTAATCAAATTATTTTTCAGCAACAACTTGTCTAATTTGTTGTACTGCATCCGGATTTGCTGAAATAGAATCAATGCCTGCTTCAACAAGTAGCTTAGCCATCTTAGGGTCAGAGCCTATTTGACCGCAAATAGAACTTTCAACACCAAATTTCTTGCTGATTTTGATTACGTGTTCAATAGCTTTCAAAACTGCAGGATGAAATTCAGTATACAGAGACGCTATGTTAGCATTTCCACGGTCAACACCAAGAATTGTTTGTGTCAGGTCATTTGAGCCTATGCTGATGAAGTCAATGCCTGTTTCACAAATTCCTTCAATGATTAGAGCTGCTGCAGGAGTTTCAACCATTACTCCAAATTTAATATCTTTTCTTGGGTTCAAACCTGCTTCTTCGGCAAGCATTTTTGCTTTTACAATTTCATCAATTGAAATAACAAAAGGAATCATTACTCCTAAATTTGTGAAGCCTTCATCAACCAATTTTTTTAGGGCTCTAAATTCTGCTTTCAGTAATTCCGGCTGTGACAAACTTCGTCTTATCCCGTGCCAGCCAATCATCGGATTTGCTTCTACTGGCTCGGAATCACCGCCTTCCAATCCCCTATATTCGTCGGTCCTTATGTCGGACGTGCGTATCCAGACTGGTTTATCTTTGAAGGGTGTTGCAATTTTCTTTACACCTTCGTAAATCAGATTTGAATAATCATCTAATTTGTCATCTCTGAGATATTTAGCAGGATGAATTTTGCCTGAAGCAATTATTCCTTCCAACCTTAACAAGCCAATACCATCTGCGCCCGTTTCAGCTGCTCTTCCGGCAAATTCTGGCAGGTCCATGATTACTTTTACTTTGACTGCTGTAGATGCTGCTGAAGGTACCAGTATAGTTGCCGCCAATGCCGGGGCTTCAATTACCATCTTACCTCTGTAAACCAAACCTGCAGAACCGTCGACTGTAATTATATCGGAATCCTTCAAAATGTGAGTTGCCCTGTTTGTTCCAACAACACATGGAATTCCCATCTCTCTGCTTACGATTGCCGCGTGAGCTGTTATTCCGCCTTCGTCCGTAACAATTGCAACTGCTCTTTGCATTGCTGGCACAAAATCAGGCGTTGTCATCTTAGTTACTAAAATATCGCCTTTCTGCACTCTGTCCAGTTTATCCATTGACAAAACTATTCTAACCGCGCCGGAAGCGTGGCCAGGGCTTGCTCCCAAGCCTTTCAGAAGCGGCTCTCCAGTTATGTGCACTTTTTCTTCCTGCGGTTTAATTGTGGTTACGGGTCTTGTCTGCACTAAATAGATTTTATTCTTTTCAATTGCCCATTCCATGTCCTGCGGAAAATCATAGTGCTTCTCAACTTCCAGAGCGATCTCCCATAACTTGTCGATTTCTTTTGGTAACAGCACTTGGGCTTTTTGTTTTTCAGAAGGAATATTTTTCTTTACTGTGTCTCCAGTATATTCATTGCGGGTAAACATCCAGGTCTGACCTGGGATATCTTTTTCTGTAATTTTTCCGCTTTCCTTCTCCAGAATGTAAGTGTTAGGATTTACCTCTCCTGAAACAACTGCTTCTCCAAGTCCCCATGCAGCTTCTATTACCACTTGTTTTGTGTCGTTGGTTGCAGGATTTATCGAAAACATAACACCTGATTTCTCAGAATTGATCTGCTTCTGTATAACAACTGCTATGGCAACTTTCATGTGCGGGAAATTGTTTTTTACCCGGTAGTATATTGCCCTTGCAGTGAACAGAGATGCCCAGCATTTCTGCACGGCATTCGTCACATTATCTTTCCCTTTTATATTCAGCAAGGTTGCCTGCTGGCCAGCAAATGATGCGCTATTATGTGTTATAATCCCGCCAACTCCTGCCGCAAAATTCTCAACTTTGGGCACACAAAAATCATAAACATAACCAGTATATTCAATTTCTTTAATCTCTTTAATCGTGTCCCATTTAATAGAATCGTTTAGAGTATTTGGTAATATATTATTTTCAGATAGTATGTTTTTTAACTGTGTAACGCCTAATTTTTGTGACAAAAATCCCTTATTCCAAGGTATTTGATTTTTTGTAAATTTTCCTTTTTGATTATAATAAACATATTTTTCTACTTCTTTTTTAATTATACTCTCTTCATAAAATGACTTATGACAATCCCTACAATAAAATCTTTTTTTATTATGATAGCTACTCGACTGTTCTATTTTTTTATTGCACTCGGGACAAAAACTCTCTACTACTCTTTTTTTGGGCAAGAGTTCCTCAAGCTTAGTCCTAAAGTATTTAGATAATTTAGGTGAAATTAAAATGCCATTTAAAAATTCGGGGTGATTTTTCTTTTCCTTAAATTGATTAACTAAAAGAATTAATCTCTTTTGTTTTTTCTTTGATTCAAAACTAATCAAACTTAAAAATTTTTCAAAACTACGAGGAGAAACACACAAAATATAAGCGTTATTTTTTTGCCTCAAATACCATCCTATATTTAACATCTCCAGAAGTTTTATAATTCCGCTTACGAGTTTTTTTGATGTTGAGCAGTACTCAAGCGCAGTTTTACCACAATAACCATCTCCGTCAAAGCACCCTTTAAGGAATTCGCCTATCAAGTCTTTGTTCCATGAAAAAACAAACTCTGGAACTTGTTTAGTTTTACAAATTTTTCCCTTTCCTTTAATATTTAGCTGTGGTTTCCCCGCAACATTGTTTAAAAATCTTAAAAATGTCTTATTATAGAATCTTAGACTATTTTTATTTATTGCCTGATTTTTATATAAGCTTAAAGACGAAATAAAACTAATAACTCTTCTCATTATATCTTTATCGCTATTGGTTACGCTAATCTCATTTTTGCCGTAGATAGAACCTTCAGCACAATAAATACCTAAAAAGTAAGCGAGGTCTTTAGTTATTTTCAATTTCTTTGGGAATTCTGATTGTATCTTCCAATTAGTTGAGTTATTTCTAATCTTTAAAAATCCATTTTCCTCTATTATATCTTCGCCATCAATATAATTCAAAATATCTATTTCTTTTTGTGGTATATCCAAAACAGGCAAATAATTTATTGCGGGTAATTTTTCATTACCTTTTAGCTCACATATGGATTTTACATTTTTAGGCTCAAGAGTATCTTCATCTAAAACTATAAGTGTATGTGATGGGGATACTACAATCTCTCTGCCTGTTTCTGTAGTAATTTTATATAATTTTTCTCTATCTTTAACTTTATGCTTGTATAAACTTCCAACTTTCACCCACTGAATCTCGTTATCTTGCATAGCTGGAATCTCAATGTCAAAACCAGAACCATCTCCAACCAAATCATAAATTTCTTCCACTTTTCTGAAATATGTTTTATTATTTATTTTGACTAGAACGTATTCGTCTTTGGATATGCTTGGAAGGTCTTCTGCTGTTGCTGAACTTCTGACAGCAACAAAAGGCAGGTCCCTTCCGTTTACTAATAGTTGCTCTGCAAGCTTTACATTTCTCAAGTCTTCATCAGTATCAAGGTATTGATAGAATTCCTGGATTTCCTCTTTCAGCTCATGCGACATCTGATATTGTAAAATCAAATCCTGTACTTCTTTTGCTGCCTTCTGCAGTAATTCTGTGTTTTCAACATCCAGGTTCTCTAATTTCTCCTGGATTTTCTTGTCAAGCTTTTTTTCTTTCAAAAAGGCGCGATAAGCTTCAGCCGAGATAACAAAGCCGGGAGGCACTGGAAAGCCCGAATTGAACATCTCGCCGAGATTTGCGCCCTTCCCACCTGCGATAGGGACATCTTTCTTACTGATTTGCTTGAACCATCGACAGTAGGCCATTAAGAAAATGAATAATTCTATGCTATAAAAAGTTTAGGCTGAGATTTCTTTACCATACTCTTCATAAACCCAATCTTCTAGTCTTCCATCTGAACCTTTTGTTTTTCTATTTTTATCAATTTTATCGGCGTCCAAAAAAACAATTGATTTAGTAGGCTTCGCTATAGCTATTATTCCATCATTAACGCGAGGAAACTGATTTTGTGGTAACACTAACTTAATAAATTTCATATAATCCTGTGGATTATTCTCTAAATATTCCACTATCTCCGAACTTAATTTATGGTCTCCTATTATTGTTAATGTGGGCGGCATAGGACCTCTACCATAGCCATCAAAAATATCAGCTCCTATTGTCAGGCAGACAAAATATGCATTATCTTTACTGTCTGTGCTAATAACTTGAGACAATTCTTGAGAACCTTCGCATCCCTCCCCTTTTCTTGGTGCACCCATTTTATAAGCAACTTCTACGGCTGCTTTGTTTGCTTCTACCAGTGAATTAGTTTTTATAAAAGTGTGTCTAAACTGCGCAATATGCGCTTCAGCAGAGGGTAATAATCCATATGCAACAACCCCAAAATCTGTTCCATCACCAGCTATTCCACCTATTGCATTTTTAACTTCACTGTCGGAAATTGACATAGGGGTCGGATTTCTAAGATTATGAATTGCCCTTGTATAATTATCTGCGTCTTCAGGTGTCCAGTCATTTAGATCTTTTCGATTACATGAATGCACATACACTTCAAAACCAGCTTCTTTTTTTATTTTGTCTATTAGCTCTGTTAGTTGGACCATTTTAATATAATATTAAGCTGTGATTTCTTTGCCTGTCGCGACTTCAAATACTTTTACATGACAGCGCATTGGCAGTTTTGATCTGGCTTTTCGGGCTGCTTCAATTGCAAAAGGGATTTTTTCCTTTTCCATGTAAATACTGAATAATATCTTTCCTTGGAGAACCTGTGCCGCGTGTCCGATAGGATTTCCAAAGCTCTGTGACATACCTTGTTGGAATCTGTCTGCGCCAGCACCAGTTGCCAATGGGTTTTCTCTGATAATGTGATGAGGAACTGCCCTTAATTTCATTGCCCAGCCGGTTTTTGCAAAAAGCTCCAGGTATCTGACTGCAGTTTGCCTTGCTGCTTCCAAGGCGTTGTCTCTGATCTGAATAGGTCTTGAAGAAGTCATCTGCAGCTCGTATGGATATGTCTTTGTTCTGTCACCCATGTCAAATTGGGCTATCTTTGAGTCTGGCGCACCTTTAACGTAATCCTTTGACCTGAGCCTGCTCGTTCTAGTATATGGTCTTTTTATCCTTCTGTAAGCTTTAGCCGCTCTTAGCTTTGCCATGTTTTGGTCTTTGAATAGTGTCTTTTAAAGATTATGTATTTTGGCTCGAAGACCTATCTCTTTCTTCAACTTTAGAAAAGGGTTGGCAAACTATATAAATACAAATCACGGTTTAACGTATATGGAGCACAGGCCACATGAGCATCTTCCATTGCTGTTATTTGGGCTTGTAGCTGCACCTTTGTCCATAACGCAGTTGTTGGACTTAAATTCAATTCTTTCAATAGGTTTTGCAGCCATCGTGGCTATTGTTGCTTGTGTTGCAGCCGTTCTCGGAGTCGTCAGGCACTGGCGCTACGGTTAATGCAAACCAAACGGTTTGCGGTACCGTGAAACATACAGTTTCACGTTAAGTTTAATAATTTATATCTGAAGCTCAAATTGAGATGACTCGAGCACTTGAGGAGCTTATTGATTCTGGTCGTAGCGTATGTGAAGACCCACGAAAATTTATTGAAAACAAATTGTTTGACACCCTAAAAGCACTTAAGCCAGCTTCTGAAACTTGGCTTTTCCTTAAAGACGCGTTGGTGCTTCAAGGAGCGAGAGCAGAACACGCAACAGTAAAGTTAGGTAAAGACAAATTTGAAGTCGTAGCGATTTATAACAAACGCGGAGACTTGATAAAAGAATATTCTTTTGTTGAGCTTCCCGATGATAATGGCCTTGTAACTTTGGATGATTTTGAAGGCCTTTTGAAAGACGGTGTTTTTGAATTTGGCTTCTCTGAAAGCAAGCCAAAGACATATTTCAAGAATTTCTTAGATGAAGTAAAAAATGCGAGAAAGCAAGATGTTACAAAGGAATTCAAACAGGATTTGGATAATTCTTTGCTTTCTATGTATGTGCCGATCGCGGCTGCAACTGGCAGGAAGAATTTTGCAAAAGTAGTTGACTTGATGAAAGAACATGAGCCTGAGCTTTACGACATTTTGAAAGCAACATGCAATATAAAATTCAATTCTCCTAAAAATATTGCTGATACTCTCTATGACAATCTGACCAAACAGGCAAAACAAATTCTTTTGGCTGAAAGAAAAGAGCACGAAAAAGAACTTGCTGAAATCATAGATTTGCCTGCTTATACCAGAGTTGCAAACGTTGCGAAAAACGTTGTTGCCAACGGTCTTATTTGGACGCCTATTCTGGCAACAATAGCTGGCATGGCTGGCTTAATAGCAACAGTACCACATGCGGCTGCAGAAAACTCTCCTCAGAAAACAAATAGCAGAGACACTACTCAGCCCACGCAGATAGCCTTACCAGGCGATCAAAACGGCCCGATTATTACTTGGGACAATACAATAATATTCCGAGATGATGACTATACACTACAAAAATATAACATGTTAACTGGTGAAAAGCAATTATTCTCCTCGGATGCTTTAACAGAAATTCAAACAAAAGACAGCAAATTAATTGTGGGCGAAGAGGAATTTGGTAGTGGAAAAACTCGTGTTAAAATCTATGATAAGTATACTGGGTACACAATACAATTAGAAGATGCTGTTGATGGTTTCACCGTAAATGGAGATAATTTAACCACGGTAGACGAGCTGGCCTTAGAAAACAAGTCTTATATCATAAAAACTTATGATTTGAAAACAGGTTTATTAGTGAGTTCAGATGTTATAAACACAGCAAAATATTGTTTTCCGCGGATAGCTGGAAATCACATTATATTTACCGCTGCATCTCCTGCTACATACACTCTGGACTTTTTTTATTGCTATGATATTAATAATAAAACTCTAAAAACCGTTAATTTGAATCGCCAAAGCCAAATACTCCAATCCACATATATTAGTGACAATTACTTTACCTTTGTAAGAGCAGATTCTTATGACATTAACGGCAAAACTTACAGCACTCCCTACTTCTATGTCTATAATATTAACAAAAACATACTAAAAAATACTACAATAATACCATCAATAGATTACGTTACTACAATACCGTCTGTGCCTTACGATTTTGATGGTAACCGTCTCGTTTACTTTTATGATTCTGGATTGATGTATGATGCATCTGATTCCAGCACCACTAAAATTTCTCCAGATAACTTAGGGTCTTGGTTTTTAGGAAAATACCGCGCGATTGTAGCCAAAAATTTTGATTTTTTCTTGTACAACCCTCTTACTAAGAAAGAAGAATTTATTACGGACAACGTCTGTTCCGCAATACTTGCTGAAAATAATCTCATTCTAAGTAAAAATGTAAACGGCCAGCCAGACAATGGTGGTTTATATAAATATAATTTGACAACCAAAAAACTTGAACAACTTGTTGCACCGAATCCAAATTTAGATCCTTACTCGCTCTCTTCATTTAACAAAGGTAGATTATGTATGTTTACGGACGTAAACAAAGATCCGAAAAATCCGAATTACGATATATTTTATCTAGATTTATATCCTGTTCAAGTATCGCCCTGGCAAATTGAAAAAATCAAACAATATGCACCGACCATAGTATATGACAGCCGGCCAGAGCTACCACGGGGGAGCACCATATATCTGCCTGCCAACCCACATGCAGACAACCTTGATGTAACTGATAATCACGAAAACTATGATGCTGACCCGCACGTAAAATTTCGCGTTGACGGCAAACTTCCAGCTTACACTAAAGTAACTGAATATCCTTCGGAAGGTTATGACATCTATACCTATATCTATTACCGCGCCGATAACCCGCACTGGAATGGCATGACTGCATTTGCACATGAACATGACGTGCAGAGAGTCCACGTAAAAGTCGACAGAACAACTGGTAAAGCCGTAGAAATTGCGTATAGCCAGCATAACTGGATGGCTAAACACGAGGTAAAAAACGATTCTGACTTAACCTTGTACAGCGAATGGGGCGGACATGAGTTTTGGAGATATCCCTGGTCTGCCGCAGATGGTAAAGGCTGGAATTTAAGCCTGTCTTATTATACATTTAGATCTCTCGAAGAATTAATTAACAGTAATGACTTGGATAAAGATGGACGATATAAGACTGATGAAAGTCACGCTCCATGGAGTCCGCCACCAAAAGGGCCATGGCTCTGCAAAGATGTCCAGGATCCTAAGTCCGCATTTGAGCCATTCGGTGGAAAAGCAGGTGCATTTACCGCTGAATTGCATAGCCCTGGCGATTTGAGTGTTATTTTAGACGGAAGCGAGACGAGTGCAACCAAATCAGAAATACCTAATTCAGCATGGCAAAACAACGTTATTGGAATTTTAGGCGTGGACCAAAATGATGCTCCAACTTTGAAAGTAGTCGGAACAGAAAATGAAACATATGGAATTTCAGGAACACTTGCTGCAGACAAGCCTTACATAATTAATTTCACTGCCATACCAATAAAGAATGGCGAAGTGCATACCTACAGAATCCTGAATTGGAAAGATTACGCTGATGGCAAGCCTGCAGTCGAGTGGACAATTCAGAAGGAGGGCAAAACTTATTCCAAAACGGTTTCAGTTTCTGAAGTAACTGCTGCAAAATATGCTGAGATAATAAAAGAGGCCCCTAATGGAAACCATACAAAACCAGCCGACAATACTCCTCTAATAATAGGTGCTGGCACAGGAATTGGAATTGGCATAGGACTTGGCTGTTACTTGATGATGCGCAGACGCAGGCAACAGCCTCCAATGCAAACTGACAGACAACAAGCTTTTGTTCCTCAACAAGAGCTGTCAGCACCGCCGCAAACTCGGAACGATATGTATGCAAGCGACTACGAAGACAGACAGCAAGATTACTATGCAGATGGTTATGCCGAACCGCAGGATACATGTGCTCCTGCTGCAGACCAAGAGCCTTATTATGACAAGTCATACCCGCAGGAATACCCGAAACAGCCTGAGACACCAATACAACAACAAGATTCAGACATAGAAGACGTTATCAAAAGATTGCAAGACCTTAAGCGGCTGGACCCATAAGGAGTAGCGGCAAGCTTTTCCCAGTCAGCCATTCTGTGGCTGCTGACTGTATACTTCCTCCTAAATCCTGGTTTCTTTCTAGGTACTTTATGCGCCAATAACCAGAATCACTCTTTATGCTCGAATCGGGTGGCCAAATAACACGTTTCATCGGCTCACCTTTATCGCTCGTACAATCAAAAGCGGAGCAGTAACTTTGGCCCGTCCTCAGGTTTGTGTTCTCTTGTGCAACTGTTTTAATCATATTAGCATTAAGTATGTTCGAATCTTTTGATAAATGTTTTACTTTAAATTTGAAGCAAGCTCCGCCTCGCCAGCCTTGCACTAAACCTGCAATCTTGCCTTTTCCATCACCATACATGTACCAGCACCGGTCCATTAAATTCAGAATTTGCTGGGAAGCGCACAACTCTCTGCCGCGCGCGATATTTGGTTTATACAATTCTGCATTGCACTTGTCCCAGTCTGTTGCGTCTATTGTCACAGTTCTTTCGGGACAGAACATCAGAGGCATAAGCGCCTGACCGGACTTAAATTTTCCTATCATTGCTGTATTGAATTTGCACATGGAATCAACCATTGCTCCTGCGCCTGTTGCTTCTGCGATGTTGCCGAAAAGAAGCATGATAAACATACCTGCGATTATTGCAACTATGATTGCAATCAATACTGACAACACAATTGCTTTTTTGTTTGACATGTTACGAGTTTACGACGAGTAATTGGCTTCGCAAAATTGCTTTTGTCATGGAATTTTGCGTTGACATCTTATGCAAATAGCTTGCTTTTTGCTGCCTGCACAAATTCACCGTATTGAGTGCAGGTCACATTATCTTTGAAATACAAGTTTGCGGTGTAATTTATATCTGCTGTATTGACTGATATGAAGTCACCTCTGCCTTCATACTCAACAAAACTGTTTTCTTTTTTCAAAATATTGAGCTGAATATCTTCAGGTGTCGTTATGTTGAAGTCACTGTTGCTGCTAACATAGCCTTGTTCCGTATATGCGCGGAAATTGCTTTTAGTCTGAGCGCGCAAGTCATCTGAATTTATGACTGCAAAACAATTTTCGCCTAAACCGCCTTCCTGGCTTGTTGCGCTGTATATTGAATAGCGGGCTGCAAGCTTGAAATACTCTCTAGCTTGTTCCGCTTCAGTGTATGCTTTCAGAGCATTTGTCTGTTTAGAACCTAGGGTCGCAGTCGTGTCCACGCCTTTTGCGACCACGAGCACGAAAGCTATTATTATAACTAAGACAATTATGAAATCGAGCTGTCCTTTTTTGTTCATTTATTCTGTCAGAGCCAGTCTGACAATCAGCGGCTCTCCTCCTCCCAATGAAGGTATTGTTTTTGAACACGTGTCCATTACATCTATTACTGTTAAAGTTCCAAAAACAAGGAAAGGTTTTGTTACCCCTGAGCTTAAACTAATTTGCCATATTCCGCCGGGCACATTATCGTAGCGTCTGTAGTTATCAGCCATAAATTTGGTTACGTTTGCTTTGAAAGAATCTGCATTTCCCGGATTTGTTTTTACATAAGCTGCTTTTTCTGCAAAAGTTACATTTCCACTTTCAGTTCTTAGCATGTTCATCACGTAATAATCACAGGCTTTTGAAGGCGTGAAGTCTTCAACCGTTCCCGTTATTTTGCCCTTTAGTTCCAGGCCGTCGGGCAAACTCGTTAAATTCATTATTACGGTAGCCACCAGCAGCAAAACGCCCATTAACATAGCTGCAAAAACAAATTCCACTAAGTCTTCTATCTGCGCTTTCTTCCCTCGCACCATCGCAGATGGTGCTTTCCAATCTGAACGAAGTTCAGATGGAGCAGCTGAAAACGTATCTTTCAGCTTGCTTTCCGTCAACGCTTTTGGTAAAAGGGTTGTCATTTTATTTGGATTGTAATTAATTGAGTGCTAAATTTGCCACTATCATAAACGCGGACTAAAAAAGTGTCCATCAGTGCATCTTTGACATCGCCGGATGCTTTTTGTTTTGACTCGCTAGCGCCTAATTCATAGAGTTTCAGATCAAAATTTTTACCTTTTATACAATTGGATATGCGAGACTTGTCAAATTTCTGCATATCTATGATTCCAGAATGAACTATGTATTGTGTCTGGCCTGCTTTTGTATAGCTTTCAGTCCACGCCAGACAGTCCGGAGAGTTCAGTAATCTGGCTGAGAGCAGACTGTGGTCCAAATCCTGCGTCTTAAATTCTATTGTTGTGTCAAAACCGCTTGCAAACCTGTTTATGATTAAGAGACCTATTATCAGTAATACCATAGATAATAGAACGTGAACAACTGTTGGCAGCCAGATTGTCTGCTGTCCGCGTTTAGTCATGCTTTCACCCCTAAAACAGTTGTATTTGTGGTCTCATTGTAGTATTTGGTTGTTATAGCATTACTAGTGAATCCAGCACTGCCTCCTTTTTTCGCGTAAGAATCTTCTGTAAAAGATTTGCAAGTAGCATCAAAGGTGTTTCCAGCTACGGTTATTTTGCCGTCAGAATAAGTAATAGTTGGCAATATGCCTACTGCGCCTCCTAAAGCTGCAACAAAATTCTTCAGGTTATCTACCGCCAAGCGCGTGGCACAGGTTTTAGATTCTCTGGGGTCTATTGTTCCCGCCCACAGCTTGCTTGTTGTTTTCAGAAAGCCTTCTGTACGCGCCTGTGGCAAAGTATTTGTGATTTCAACATCCTCTGGTGCTGCCAAAGCCGCATTTGCTGTTGTTGACATTTCTTTTGCCAGAAACTGCGGCGTTTCCTTGACTACAACTGAAAAAACGCGCATTCCAATCACAAACACAAGCAAAATAGCTACAAGAACTCCTATCGCCAAAATAATGTCTGTGACTGCTTTTTTTGAACCCATTATAACCCTATAAATTTAAGCGCTACTATAGCTGTTATAGTAAAAATAACAGTCAATACAATTGCTATTATAAGATAAATAAGTGGGTCAGCGACGCCCTTTTTTTTACTTAGTTTTATTATCGGCGGAATAATCAAAGGCAGAATCATCGGTGTTTCCGTTGCCGGCTGTTGTGCTTTCTGGAATAAATTAAACCCGACCGCAGCGATTATGAGCGCTGCAAGTATTATCAAAACTAGATACAAAATTATCTTTCCTATTTCATATTGTGCTTTTGATTTTAATTTCATGGTGCCCTGCACGCATAAGTACATCGCCCATTTATGCAACCAGCATTTGTAGCTTCGTTCCTTTTGCAAATCCTAACAATTTCATTATTGTCCTCATTGCCTTCATCAATCCAGTCCATGCAATCCGCATTTATAGTTGTGGTAACTTCGATTGGACAAACATTCACAAATCTTTTAACTTCTACACCCTTTTTGCCTGCGGGCTGTAATTGCGGAATGGCTGCATAAGAAAAAATGCTTCCGACCCTGCTAATTTGTGCTTCTCCGTCTAGCGTCTCGCAAACAAAGAAACCCCCAAGTTTATCCTCTGTCTCAGGACTTTCGGCAACTTTCTTTCCTAAATTTTGGACTACCACGTTCATTGTTATTGCATTTTGTGCAGGATCGGCTGATGCGTGCATGCATGTAATCTGGAAAGTTCCAGTATCTATCTGCAAGTCAGGGAAATTTCCTGCCAGCTTCTCCTGCACTTTTGCCAGAGTGCTGAAGGGCTCTTCTCCCGCTTTTTCTGCGCGAGCGCCAGCACCATAAAAGACAGCTGCTCCGATTACAACACTTATTACTAAGACTATGAGAACAAATATAATCAGCATTATTACTGTTGTTCCTTTCTTTTGTGCTATCTTCGATGGCACTTTTTTCGTCAACGTTTTTGGAAAAAAGGTTGTATTCATGCTTTAGTTCCTCCGCAGGTTTCCCCAGGCAAGGCAAAATCCTTATCACACTCAATCGGGCAGAAGCATCCTCTGCCTGATTTATCTGCAGTACAAGTTGAAGTGCAATCCTGCAAGACTTGCATTGTGTTAACGGGAGTTCCGTCAGATACGACACCTCCGCAGCTCGCACCTCGAGGCACATAACCGACTCTTCCCTTAATTTCTGGGTCGCATTGCTTGTCACAGCTGCAAAGCATAGCATCTGCGCATGAGTTATAGAAGCCTTTAACATAACCCATTTCTGGCACTCTTGCGTTTCCGCAGTTTGTGCCCGGGGCAGTTTGTTTGTTCCAATTTGGTGTAGCGCAATACGCTGGGCAGTAACAGCCGCCTTCAAAATCCTCGTCTGAGGGGCATTTGCCACAATCTGTCAGATTAATCAGTTTATCAGGATATTTTTCTGCATTTACGCCAAAACAAGTCATGTCGCCTCCTGTTGTAGACGCCCTCTTCTTATTACAGTAAAACGGACAAATATCAGATGCTTGCAGACTAGCACTAGTTTCCTCATAACAATTTACAAGATACTGAGATGGACAATCTATATCCACTACATTGTTTATTTCATCAAGCTCTACAACCTGGTCATAGCAATCTGCTATAAGTTCATAATCTCCAGACGCGGGAAACTGAAATGCTTTTTCCTGGCTTATTTTCAGACCGCTGACTTCCTGTTTTATGCTCGCATATCCTGCTTTGTTTGCACAAATAATAAATGTCAGGTTTTTAGCGATACTGCCTTCTCCTTCATTACTCACTATTATTTTTAATTCCCCTTCTCTGCACCAAACATTACCACACGCTTTGATGGTCGCGCCGGGGCATTCGCCATAGACTACTATGTCCGGCTTTCCGATTTCGGGTGCTTTGACTGATGAGAACCAGTCATCAAGGATATTATTCAGAGTGCTTCCGCCTTTATCTGAAAATGTAGCGAAGAAAGCGATTCCTATTATTGCAAGTATGATAATTGCAATAGCACTTAATACAAATGCGCCTTTTCGTGTCAGTGGCATATTAAAATACTACAAAACGGCATTTAAATTTCTTATGGAAAAATGCTACGGGGTCCCGCACTTAAGCGCACGGATTAATAGCATTTTTACATTCCAACGAAATGCCCTGCATTTCGTTGTTATGCACTGATGCACTGGGCTGTGCCTTGGGCCGATACAAATACGTTGCACTTGTGTTGATTATTATCCGTATTAAATTCTGGCGTTTCTGGACTTCCGCAGTTTACAACTGCTGTAGCTTCACCAGAGCCAAAAGATATGCCGCTTTCCAGTCTAACATCTATCGTTACACCAGCCTCTAGTCCGTCAACTATTTTGGATAAGTCCTGGAAGCAAACTTTGAATGGTGCTGCGAAATCTGTTCCACCAACATTTTGTACTTTAACTACCCTCACAGATCCGGTCTTGCTTTTCTCAAATTGCACGTAAGGATAAATAATAGTTAAATCGGGCAGAGTCTGGCAATACTGATTTTGGGTAATATAGTTTTTGTAACACATGGGAAACTTGGATTCATGATGTATTCCATTTCTATAATCTGTTGTCGGACATGTACAGGCAGTATCAGTGCAAGTCTGCAGACAACCTGTCAATTTTGTAGAAGGTTCTGGTGTTGGTATAATTCCGCCACAATTTCCGCCTTTTCTGACTGCAACCCACCATGAAAAAACACAGCCGGCAGGACACCGGCAATAATCATCTTCGCATGTGCTGTCGCATGTGGTTTCTTTAACAGTTGCGAACTCTTCTGCCAAGCCACCGCATTCAGCGCCTCTTTTTATTGTCTCATCTGCAAGAACACATTTTGTAGGGCAATAACAGCATTTGTCATTTCCACCGCATTCGCCACAATCATCCAGCGTTACAGAAGGTATACAGCCGGGAGATTCTGATATTGCACTAAACGATTTTGATAGGCCTCCGCCGGTGACATTTGAAGTGAATAACACCATCACGAACAGAAGTCCGAAAACTACGATTGCTGCTATTACAATAAAATCAATGAAAGCTGCTGCACGTTTAGCAGGAAGCATCTGTGAAATCACCAGTCTGGCAAGGCGTGCTTATTGGCGAATCCCTGCAGCAGACTTTTTCATCGCCGTCAGAGATGCACTTGGCACCTATTCCGCCTTCATTACCATTTGGCCGAGGTTCGTCTGTAATGTTGCCGTCACCATCCAAGTCAAAAGAAAAAATCTTTGTGCAGTAGCTTGTTCTATTGAATTCTGCTTCCGTCTTAACTCTGCCAGCCTGCAGGCAAAGCTGGGAGCACGAATTCTGTGCTGCAATAATATCTGCATCAGATGTTGTTGAAACAAGCGCCTTTGTACTGCCAAATAATTTTGAGAATGAACCAGTTGCAAAAGCTATGACAAGAACTAAAATAAGGAGCCCTATTATTGCCCAGACTATAACATCCATTGCAATAAAGGCCCGCTTCATTTTAAGCAATACCACAGTCAGGGTCGTTTCCTGAGACTGTTGATGTTCCTATCGTTGTTGAACAAGTTACGGATATTGGTGATTCCCAGCAGCTCAATCCTTTCTCTTGTTGTTTGTTTGCGTTATAATCTGCCGACGTGCCTATAGTTTTCACTTCAGCACCAGTTGTGTCATATCCCCCTATTTTTCCGCTTCCGTCTAAATCAATATTTGATGTTCTTCTGCAGTATGAAGTTGTCTTCCATGCTGCTGTTGATATTGATTGCTGTGCTTTTGTGCAGTCAGCTCTGCAGGCATCCTGTACAACAGAAGTTTCATCGCCTACTGCTGTGATGCCGCCTTTGAATATCTTGCTAAAGAACGTCCCTGCGCCGCCTATTGTAAAAGCAATTACCAGCACCAGTATTAGTGCTGCTATAACTGCTAAAACTATCATATTCAGTGGCAAACCTTGTGCTTTTTTCATTGCTTACCTCCTCGCATTATTGAATTATGCTGCTATATAAAAGTTTAGGAGTGCTGCAGCTGACGGTTTACCCCAATGGAATATATTCACAACTTCTTCGCCGCCTTTGGATAGCGCGCCTGTAGCGAAAAGCACAATTATGACTACTGCGATTGCGACGAGCACTATTATTATGATTAATTCAGCTATTTCCATATCACAATTTTGGTTGCGCCACCATTAAAAGTTCATCATATATTGCTAAATCTGTTACGCTTGATGCCCAAGTATCAGTTCCCATATAAAGCAAGTCTGATGATCCCAGGTCTTTGCACCACTTTGCAATTCCGCCCGTAGGTTTACTACTCGTATCGTTCAAAGTTAGCACCCCTGTTGTTTTCAGTGAAGTAAGGTTTGTTGCACAAATCCTATTTCCAAGCGCATAATACAGCATTACGCCTGAGAGCGCTGGCGTGCTGTCAGCATAGCACGTCCTATCACCTACGTGCACATTAAGGTCTGCGTATTCCGGCGTGGTTTCGAGTAGACTAACTGTCCCTACGCTCGGGGCTACTTTAACCCTGGGACAGTCTTCCCATTTCCCTTCCAATGAAACAAATAGCACCGTACTATCTCCATAATCCCATACGCAAGCAATCTTTTTATCTGCTCCACTACCTATGCAGACTACTGTTTGATTATCTCTGGACACGTCCGGTATCGGAGGTATTACTCCTACTGTGGAGCCTGAACGTAAGGGCTTTGAAAAGTCTCCAGCAGCCCACACGGTAGCATCAAAATTTTGGCTGCCTGTTGTATTTGTTATGTTTTCAATCTTCCACAGATATGAACACATACCGAAGTATATTGAACCATTATAGATTTTTGGAGTTGAGACTGCGCGGTCTGCTTCGTCCTCCGGGCACTTGCCACCGCCACGGAAACCCTTTTTGCCAAAAACGTAAAGATAATCGGAGCCGTCATTCTCATTTACGCAACGCATCCGCGGACTGGAATCAAAGCAAACTTTGTCGTATCCAAGCACTATGTCTGTCCTGATAGTATGATCAAACTTTCCTGCGCACCACTCTTCGCTATGGTCCCCGAATTCAAAGAGTCCTTGTTTATCAAGACTGTATTTACAAACCCAGTTTCCAGATGCAAAATAAACCGCATTTTTTGCCTTGCTTATTGCTGGCGTTGAACCCAGAATCCTCTCTGAATCTTCAACGCTGAATTTGAAATCTCCTGTTTTGGCATCAAGGCACGTCATTACACCGCCTTTACTCGGCAGCTTGCCTGATTCAAAACAAGTAACGCTTGCATTTTGACTATCTACAACTATATCACTTGTAACTTGATTCGAAAGAGTCTGACACCATTCTTCATCTCCTACTAAATCGTATTTGCAGACAAATCTTCCAAAACCCACTATTATACCGTCAGAAACTAAAGCTGGCTTAGACATTGCATACCCGTCTTTTGTCAGAAGTCTTGCAGTAAAGACTTCGCTTCCTGTGTTTCTGTTCAGGCAATAAACTGTCTTACTAGCGCCATTACCGAAGCAAACCACCGTACTAGAGTCAACAATCGCGCCCGTAACTCCGCGGTCTCCAAAACTCATTGTCTTTATTCTGTAAATAATATCGGATTGCGTAACTTCTTCTGCTTTTGGCCCAACTGTTACGAGAATGAACGTAATTATTATTGCGGCCACTATTAGGATTATTATTAAGTTACCAAGCCATTCCGGCATTACTTGTCCGCGTTTGTTCACAGTTTGCCTCCCAAACTGCTCTGATACCAGCTGCTTGTTCCAGCCCCTCTGACGCTCATTAAGATAACAACGCTAATGGTTATAATTAATGCAATTATGATAATATAAATTACTGCTTTGAGCAAGGTTGTCGAAGCTTTTTTCATAACGAGAACTCTTCTGAGTTCCCGGAATGGAAAATTTGTAAACAAATTTTTCATGTTAATCTTAATACTCTCAAAACAAAATAAATTACCACTATGGCGGCTATTACACTGGCTACGAGCCACATCAGTGTTTTTGCTGTTACTTTTACTCCCATATTTTACTGGAACTGCATCTTTGAAATTGGCGCGGCCAGTGAACCAAATAATATTACTACTGCCACTGTTATTGCAACATAGAGCGCTGTGGCTATAAATAAATTTTTCCCAAGTGAATCTTTCTCCTCAATCTTGTCGTGACCATAAATTATGCTGCTTAATATTACTGAAAGCACAATAGTCAATTCAAGCACGTAAACACCGACTATCAGCTGGAAATACGTCGGCGGAAGCATTGATGATATCTGGAAGATGTCTACCAATCCCGTGCCTGCAATAGGCGGCGCACCTTCAGGGCTGATTGTATTGAGATTTTGCAATTGCAAACCTAAATTTCTTAATATCTGTGTTGTCAAAGCTGCCAGGCCAACAACAATTCCCGCTATTACTGGAATGAAAACCTTGACCTGCATTTGCATTGAGCTTGTTGTGTCAGCAAGCAAGTCCTTCAAACGCTCGCCGACTCTGTGGACTGCTTGTAAATATCTTGATATTGTAATCATAGAGTGCCCGGCAATTTCCGGGCTCTTTTTTGCACCTTCGACCAGGACAGACATTGCTGACCTGATTGTTGCTGAAGGGAAGAACGCCAGCGCACCATTTTTCTCGTCAAATAAGGCACTTCTCAATCCCATGCCAAGCTGTCTTAAATTGTAATCTACAATTCTATACAATTTAGCGACTTCTGATTTTTCGGTCTGGGCAACTTTTGAAAATGCCAGCTCCACTGGCAGGTGCTCTTCAAGCCTCTCACCGAGCTGGAAAGCCGATGAGGCAAAATCCTGCTCTATCGCTTCAATGCTTTTCTTCAATTTTACGAGATGGTTAACAGACCACCAATAATAAGTTCCTAAACCAATGCCTACTGCCGCCACAATATCTATGCTTGCGAAAATTGAGAGCTGTGAAAACAAAACATCCTGTATTTGTTCAGCTGTCAAACTCGCGGCTCGTACGTAATATATGATTGCGGGAAAACCAACCAAGATGCCTGCTAAAAGTCCCAGCATTCTTGGCGAAATAAACAGACTGAAACCGCCGATTTTAATCGCGGGCCTTGCATATTTAGTTTGAATGAATTTGTAAACATCTGTTTCGTCAGAGCCCGCAGGTCTTGACTGCAGAACTGATGCGCCTATCGCGAAAACCGTAATCGGCAGTAATATATCGTAAAGCATCATCAAAACCACTGGCGGAATTGAAGCGCCCATAAAGGCTGAAACCATTGGCAACATTACCAGGCCCATTACAGGCAGGACTATGCCTAACATGTGCAGGCTCTCTATTGGAGACTGCAAGTTATGCGCGAACGTCAGCATGTGGTCCTGGGTGCCTTCAAGTATTACTTCAACGGATTTGTCCAGAATTTCTTTTCTGCGGTCTTCGTTTCCTTCGTACAAAGAGGACTCTACAAGATTCATAGAGTCGACAAATTCGTCATCCCATCCGCGCCATGTTGAAGTGTAGTCAGTAAGGGCTTCGTGAGCTGAAGAATAGACTTTTGATTCCAAATCCCAGAGGATTTTCATAAAGTCCAGAGAGATAGGAGGAGACATGTGCTCTGCAACAAATCTTATTGCCTGCTCAATGTTTGGCGTGTGCTCCATGAAAATTACGGCGTAAAGAACTGCTAGCACCAGCTGATCTGATGCGCGGGCACGCCATGATGTAAGAATTTTTTTTGGAATTGTTGGAATGTAATACAGAATGCTGAGTGCCGCAATTAATGCTATCATCAGAATTGCTATGCTTCTTGTAAAAACTACTGCAAGCATAGAGATTACAAGAACTATTATTGATGTGAGATACGCTAGCGAGTAAACACTTGCCGGTGTTATTGCAAGATGAGCGAGTTTTATGCTCGGCTCTATTTTGATAGTATCTTTTGGGCTGATTTCTATCTTCAGAATTTTTCCGGCGCCATTGCAAAGCTTTTCAAAAAGCAAGTGCGCCTTACTAATCTGTTCTTCTTTGAAAATCTGGTACGAGCGTGAATACGAAACTTCCAGTTCTTCCGGAGCTGCCCCTTCAGGATTCAGTTCTTTGCTTAATCTCGCTTTGTACTTCGCTATCAAATCTCTGTTTATCAATCAAGCAGCCTCCTTTCTTTTCTTTAACTCTGCTTTAAGCCAGACTTCCCACTCAGAATAAACTCGCTTCGGGTCAGTAAAGCCGACTTCCTCTGCTATTATTGATGATAACCTGTGGAATTCCTCGTTTGATTTTACCACGAACTGCGCTTCCATTAAATCCGGATCGTTGGTTTTCTTGGCTGTTTCAACAATTGCCTGCTTTATTTTTGCCCTTAATTCTATGTTTGACCAGATGGCATCCCAGTTGCCGGCCCATTCCCGGACTCTGCTGCCGATTGCCTTGACTATTTCGGATTCGCCTTCCAACAAGGCTCCCGTGGGCTCAATCATATCTGTTTTTGCATTGTAAGTCATCAAATCCGCAAATCCTTTTTCAAGGATAGGGTCCTCAGTCCAGAATTTCCTGACTTCAGAAACCTGCGTTAATCTGCGCCATCTCTCCATTCCCGATGGAGATGTAATTGTGTTCGCAATCAGAATTATGTCTGTTGCCTTGAAAGATGTTTTTGGAACTCCGAGGTCATTTACGACTCTGTCAAAAACAGAATAAGGAGAATCACCGTGTATTGTGCCTGCAACAATCTTCGCTAACGCACCAACACGCATTGCTTCGTAAAGTGTTTTTGCTTCTACCGAACGGACTTCACCCAGAATCAAAGCAGAGTCGCCCAGACGCAGCGCAGTTCTGATTGCCTGCTCAGCTGGCACTTCGGACTCTGCTCCCGTTATTACTGAGCGCGTTTTCATTGATAAAATATCATAGCCCAATTGTCTTAGCTGTGCAACCGGGAGTTCTAAGGTGTCCTCAGAAGTTATTATTCTAGAATTTCTTGCAATTTCAATTAACACCGCACCTAACAGAGAAGTCTTACCTGCTGACCTCGTACCAGCTATCAGCATTGTTCTTGCACCGTCAACTAAAAATGAAATCAGGCCTGCTGCCAGAGGCGAAAGCATTTTCGCCTGTATGAAAAGCGGAAGAGTCCAGCTCTTATCTCGGTGTCTTCTGAAGGCAAAGGAATATCCCGACGGGCTTAACGGCCTCTGGAGTGCAGCAACTCTCGCCCTTGCATACGGGACTGCTAAATCCGTATCCAAAACTGGATTCGCTTCATCTAACGCACGACCGGAAATCAATCTGAGTTTCGTTGCCCAGGATTCGCCTTCGTGCGGCAGCGGCGTAATATTTGTTTTGCACTCGCCGTAATCCGCGTGCAGAACTGAAATTGTGCTCGCGCCCAGCGGGGCATTTATGACAATGTCCTGAATGTTCTGGTCTGAAAGCAAAACTTCAATTATTCCGAAGCCTATTGTGTACCTAAGGAGGATTTTTGCAAGCTCTTCAAGCTCTTTGTACTCCAGTTTTATATTCCTGGCTCTTGCTAAATCTGCTATCAGGTCTTTTTGCACGCTGAAGAAAATTTCTCTTGTCCTTTCAACTTCAAGATATTCTTCGCGTTCCGGCCTGTGCTCTGCCATTATTTCTCTGGCAGCCGTAAGCAGAGAATATTTTTCCTCTGTCAGTTTGAATTCAGGTGGAATTAAGTGATATATTGGTCTGATGTCATAAGGAACTTTTAGAATCAAAACCTCTGTGTTCTCGGGAAGTTCATACGACGCTATTTCCTCTGCGCCCGTCGGATACGCTGTTACAAGTTTTGTATACATGAAAAACGGCCTGATGCTTGGCTTGAAGAACTGCCTGTACAGTGTCCTGTCGCCAGTTTTCCATCCTGGAAGATGCGGCCTTGCCAATCTAATCATATTTGTGGCTGAAAGTGCATCAAGAACCCGTGTGAGAGCGTCAATAAAAACTCCGACGCATGCGGCGTATTCCGGAGATGGCTGTGCTCTTTGCTTTATCTCCTCTTCCCTTCTGCGCCTCACTAGTTCAACGTATGCTCCGATTGGATCTTCTTTTAATCTGTGCAGCATTACATCGTGCAGGAAATCGAGCCATGCGGGCGTGAAACGCTGGCACTCTGGCTTAATCATTCCAAAATCAAAAATATTCTCTTCCTTGACCAGTTTGTTATAAATATCAACAATTTCCTGCAGAAGTCTTACTTGCTCCCATTCGTAAGTGTACTCTTCCCTTTGCATAAAAGATATTTTTGTGACTTTGCCAGTTTCCAGTAAAATATTGAAAGTCTGTGCCATGATATTTTTGTCATCTTCAAGAGAAGGAGTGTAAATGCTACCTTCGTAATTTATCCTCAGAATTTTGGCGCCCGCTTCTGAAACTATCTTATAATCGCCAGTTGCCATGTCCACTTATGACTGATTTTTGCTATTAATATATATTCTTATGCACGTTTACTATCTTATTAGAGTGGCATAATATTTATAGTGAAACCACTTAAGTAATGAATATGCCTAATGGTTTTCAAGCGCCAATGACTCCTTATATGGGTGCACAGATGCCCACAAGAGCTCCTTCTTCTTTTATGGCACCAAAAAGACTTCCTCCCGAAATGGAAGAATTCCAGAGAAAAGTTTCTGAGCAAGTATCGGATGTGGCCTCACGAGTTAAATTAATTGAAGAACGGATAGAGAATCTGGGAAACCACCTGAACCTTGTTGATTCTTCTTTAGTTGAAAAACACAAGACCCTGATTACTGAAATCAGGGGCACAGAAGATGGCATGCGCAGCTTGCGTGCTGACATGGATATGTTAAAAGAGCTTGCAGAACGCCTGGCTAAAAGAATGGAAGCGCTGGCATCAAAAGAAGAAGTGAAAATCCTTGAGAGATATGTTTCGATGTGGCAGCCAATGAATTTCGTGACGAGAGGCGAAGTTAAGGCCGCCGTACAAAACATTTTAAAGGAGCTTGGTTTTAAGATAGCTGAGGAGGCATAATGGTCGATTTATTCCGGAGAAAAAAAGAGGGGCCCGAAATACCTCCGCAATTTGACTTATCTTTGTCTGAAGGAATGCCAGACCTTGGCGCACCACCAATTGATGAAATGCGCACAAAAGGCATGTCATCAAGAGACATTGTCAGAGATTTAACTGCAAAAGGTTATCCTTCTACAGACATTGCTACGGGTTTGGAAATGCCGGGTCAGTCACCTGCATTTTATCCTGCAAGCATGCCACCCACAATGCCAGCTCCGCCTTCACCTCCGCAGAGAGCAACTCCTGTAAGAATTCCAATCGAAGATATAGAAAGAGTTTCTGAAGCGATAATTTCTGAAAAATGGAAAGACGTTTCCAGAGATATTGACTCTATCAAAAAATGGCGCGATGAAACTGATACTGCGTTATCAAATCTTTCTGACAGAATGACAAAGTTAGAGATGAAATTAGATGCCGTGCAGCAAGCAATTCTGGGTAAAGTAGATGAGTACGGAAAAAGCATCTCTGATGTAGGTACTGAATTAAAGGCTATGCAGCGCGTTTTCGGCACAGTAATGCCCACCTTTACTGAGAATGTAAAGGATCTTAGAGAGTTAGTAGACACTGCAAAAGTCAAAGGTTTCAAGAAGAAAAGATAATTAGTCTAACTTTATTTTAAATTCCTTGGCTACTTTTTTCATAATTTTGGCACCAAAAAATTTCTCAAGCTCTCGCGGCATATGTTTACTTTAGTAAACAATATCTTCAAAAAGCTTCTGCAGAAGCCCTATTTCTTCCTGCTGCTGAAAGAAAAATTAATATGACCTTTTTTACCGCCGCCACCTTCTCTTGTTATGAAGTAGGCTGCAGTTCCAAACAATATCAGCATGATTATCGTTGCCAAAACGGGTGGCGATAAGATTATTTTCATGGCCATATTTGAAACTATTGCCGCTGCTTCCTGGGTCGGAGACAAGCCTGAAGGTATTTCAGTAATGTTCAGTCTCGCGGCTTCTTCGGGCGCCTGTGTCACTAATCCACCCTCGGGGAAAGCCTGTCCGTAGGATATAAAGAATATCAGTAAAATGATAACGATGATAGTTCCATAAGCTGCCGGCTCTGTTGTTATAATCTGAGCCATGGTTTTGCCTTCGACGCCCATGAATGTGAAAACAAGCACTAGCATCAGAAGTATAATCAGGAAACCTGTAAAGAAAACTGCAAATGAAGTCAGTATTGCAGACGCCTTCACAAACGATACAAAGAGCAGGCCAAGCACGACTGCTATGACTGCATTAATTTCCTTTGACTCTCCAAATGGTTTTAATTTTGTCAGTAGAGCATAAACGAGAGTCATAACTAAAATGAATGGAAGCAAAACAGTATAGACTCCAAAATTCTGCATTATCGCAACTGCGTCGAACAAAGTAGCCATAGTTTAAAATAAAATTATAGAATATATAAACGTTACCTTAGCCTTCATGGGTCACTGCATATATTATTACGCCAATAAAGCCAAGTATAATTGCCAATGCTATCAGGAATGCCTGCGTCTCTGCCGGAATATCCACTGCTATCGAACCTGACATGAATTGGCTAAACGCATAAAGGGATGGCACGCTAGCACCAAATGCATTGCCAGCTATTGCCACGAATATCACTACAACAATTATGCCAATAACTATTGTCCACTTGCTTGGCGTACCGAGGGCGGTTTCAAAATTTATTCCCATGAGCGCCATTACCATCATTATCAAAACTACTATTATCAGCAAGAAGCTGGCTTGTGGCAGCAAAGTTGCTATCGCATTTACGACTGGCGTATATGCAATAAAGAAGAATGCAAATACCAATGCAACAATTGATGATACTGTCTTTGATTGACTTGAATCTTTACCGAGAACTCCTGTTTTTTGAAGTATTGCATATACGATTGCAAATACCAATAGGAATGGTAGTACTACTCTGAAAAATCCGAATGTCTGCAGCAATGCCAAAACGTTGTCAAAAGGCCCTACGCCCGTGACAGACGGTATTGTAAAGACACCTTCCGTTCCTTGAACCAAAAATGGATTGACCACTTTTTACCCCCTAATTGTTTTTTCTATATTTTGCTATAATATAAAGGTTATGCAACCTTACAAATACCGTTCTATATCCTCTGGCTTTAAATTTGCTTTTCTTAATATTCCTAAAATTGTCCTATTTTAAGTTCTTCGTGAACAGGAATTACTGTGCCAATTTTTCCAGTGGGTGTTTCTTTGACTAAAACAACATGGCTTCCTGCCCGCCTTACAGCTTTAAAACCGAGCTTATTGCATAATATCTTGATAAGCTCCTGACCAGAAAGCTTACGCAACTGCGGCATGCGTGGGCACCTTGACTTCAAATACTGTAAAAATAGGCTTGCCTTCGCCTTTTAAAGGGAATTCTGTTAAATACAATTCGACTGCTTCTTTCAGATTCGCGACTGCTTCATCTATTGTTTTGCCCTGGCTGACTACGCCAGTTTCGGGATTTTCAGCCACGTAAGCGTCCTCTTCCTTCTTCAAGACTGCTGCAAAAATCTGTTTCCCCATACCTCTTTTCCAACAAGTTTTGCACTTTTAAAACTTCCCTACAACTGCAAACAGTTGACACCAAGCAAAACTTATAGTTTTGCCGGATCCAGCGAAATCAGTGATTTCGCTTGGTTTGTAGGTCTCGCTTCGCTCGAGCCTACTTGTTGTATTGGCGTTGGCCAATACGACTGCACTCCAAATCTGCGGATTTGCTGCAAACAGTTGACATTCGGTCGTATCGGCCTTCAGCCGATACAACTTAAGTGGGAGGCTTTAGCTGATTTGCGGGCTTTTATTGGCATCGGAGCGTAAGCGAAGTATGCCTCAAACTCTGGATTACGCTAACCTGTGGTTAGCGGGATAGCTGAATGCTATTCAGCTATTTTTGAATCCGAAAGCTTTATATACCCTTTTCTATATAGCTAATATAGTAACTATACAGTGACTATGGGAGATAAACAAAATGAAATCGCTAATACCAGAAGCTAAGGAAAATCTCGAAAACTGCAAAAAGCTCTTGAGAGAAGCTGAATGCCTCAAAACAGATACCAGAAACCTACGTGAAGATATAGAACATTCAAAAGATCATGTAGACTACCTGCAGGCTAGAGCTCTTGAAACTATTTGCGGCGATGTTCGTTTAGGAAAAAATAATGCATTCTATTGCACAAATTCCAACGAATGCCCATACAAAGGAAATTCAGCCAGAATAGCTGCTGCGGGAGGCAATAGTTTTGTTGCCCCTGTTTGCGGAAAAGCATACGATAACAAAAGGCAGGGATAAAATGAAACAATTTACGATAACAAAAAGGATTGCCAAGCAAGGCAAACAGGCAGTAATCTTGATACCAAAATTACTGCAAGATGAGTTAAGACCAAACTCAATAGTCAAACTGACTATTGATGTCTTGAAGGAGGGAAACTAAAATGGCAAAATTAAATTTGGAACAAAGACTGCAAGACGCATTTACAGTACCAGCAAGCCTTGATCAAAAAGGCAAAACTGGCTATTTTGCGAGACCACTTTACGAGGTTCCAGCAGTAAGCAACATAAAATTCAATCAAATGAAAGCAGAGAAGGGCAAAGTGCCAAAGAGCGCCTATATGAAGCTTATTGATGGCCTTGGCTCTAAATTAGGATTGAAGAGCTTTTGGACCGGAAGAGAATACGCTGTTGACGACTCAAACCCTGACGCTATAACTGTAAAGTATGATCTATATCATCCTTGGGGAAACACTTTGTGCGAAGGTCTGTTTTACTGGCCAAAACACAGAACTCTTGAGCTGACAATAGGCAAGAAAGATGGAAAAGTGACCTTGAACTACGTGCAAGGAGAAAACCTGCCTGCTTATGTCATAAAGAGGGACTTAAACAGAATGTACTCTGCTTTGGGAAGCAAGAGCTACTTGTTTGTAAAACCGGCTGCACCAGCACCTGCTTCAGCTCCCGCACCAACACCTACACCTGCTCCTCCAAGCCCAGCAGCTGGACCAAAACCAGGGGCACAACCAACTATTACGCAGGCCGTAGCAGCAATACCTGCACAACTCAGGAACGCAGCTTTAGAAATGTACAACTCATATAAAGCGCTGGTGGACACTCCTGCAAAATTCGTTCAGCAGTTTGTAGAAAACATATGAGCTAGTCTAAGCTGGCCTCTATTTTAGTGGCGTTGGCCTCAATATCGGCCATCGCCGTTTTCATTTTTCTTTTTGCTGCTTCAACGTTCGGAGCCCATACTGCAATCCTTGTTCTGATATCTGTTAATTTATGATCATTGGCTGATTTTAATCTGTCAAGTTCCTCAACTCTTCTCTGGTATGCCAGTTTCTGCCTATCGTCCCTTATCTGCTCTATTATTTTTTTTATCTTTTCAGCTTGTTTTTCCAGATTTTCATTTACCTTTTCTAGGGCTTCCGCGTGCTTTTCGAGCCCCTTCATTGGCCCGATATACTGCGCTGCCTTGCCGTACGCTTCTGAAAATTCCCTAACAGCCTTGCTGAACTTCCTAACATACTCGCCAATATCGCCCATCAGCTTCACAAACCTGGGATGTGGTCGTATCCAATCTGAACGAAGTTCAGATGGAGCAGCTGAAGCTATACTTCAGCTCGCTTCGCAAGCGAATACAACTTAAGCATCCTCATCTAACGCAAGGAGAAAGGAGAATATATACCTTTTCAAATGCAAAGGTTTTTATGGCTTTAGTTACCATATTGTAATTATGGCTAAACTACTTAGTGCAGTTGAGGAAACAATAGCTCCAAGGCATCTAAAAGAATACAACATAAAGCCAGGAGACGACCTGCACAAAAGAATAGCTGAAGAACTTTTTCGAGAAGATTACCGCGCGGAAACCAAAGGTTCGGGCGCGGAAGGCATGACTTTTTCAGATTGGTACCAGAAAAACCATGCGGACAAAACTCTGGTAGAAAGACTGGATCTAGATGCGCGAAGCTATCTTCTGACATTTGATACTTCAGATATCAATACAAAAGATGTGCACGAGAACATTAAGGAATTAGTCCTTAAGGCCCAAGCTCTTGCTGCAGAAAAAAAATCTGTTGTAGTTTTTGAACTTAACATTCCTGTCTGGGGTGATTTCTATGGCGTTGTACTTGCAAATGGCTTAGAGACAAATGCCTCTGTGCCCGTAGAAAAAACACCTGTTTGGCTGGGTATAGGAACTTTTGACAAAAGTTACAATTTCGTACAGGCGAAAAAAGATGGCAAGACAGAAATACTTTACGTTAACACATATGAGACTAGCGATTCGATGTTATTAAAATACGACAACTGATTGCTACGCTTAAATATTACTTTTCTTTATTTCCAAAATCCTATACATGTCGTCTATCCTTTTACCCACTTTCTCAAGTGCATGTTCTAGAGCTGATGCTTTCTCTTTGCTAATGGTGGCTGACAAGGTCTTCAACACGTTTTTGGCTTCTTTCAAAGACTCTCGTGCCTGAACAAGTCTGCCGTCTTTCAAAAAAGCGTTTGCATTACTTACAAGCTTTTCGACTAGATTCGCATCGATTGCCACCTGGCTCTGCACGGTTCCTGGAGTCAACTTAGCAAGCTTTCTCACGCGCAATAATTCTTTATCAACAACAAAAGATTCAGCTTCTTCCTCTTTTTCAAGGCGTTCGCCCCTGTAACCGTGCTCTATCTCTGCTTTCTTGTGCTTCTCTGCCACTTGTTCTTTGTATTTTTCAAGTTTTATCAAATACTCCTCGTGTATCTCAGTTTCTTTAATCAAGTTTTCTACGACATTTATTACTTTTACCGCGTCTTCAACTCTGTTTTCTTCTACAAGTCTCTCTGCCTCGAAAACATAAAAGACGCACGCCTGAACTAAGGTTCTTAATCTTGGTATGCGTTCTTTTTCTTCAGAATCTATGCGCCCAAGCTCTGTTTTGAGCTGCGCCATATCTTTCAGTTCTTTGAGTTTAAAATCAATTTCTAGCCAAGCGTACTCTGTTTTCAATTCGTTTTCAAAACCTTCAGAAATAGCTTTGAGACCTTCAAATTCCAGATTAAATTCTTTCCTTGCGGTCTCTAAAAATGCCTGAGCTTTTGCCGAACGCTGCAACAATGCATTTTTTGCTTGCTCTAGCGCCTTTCTTGCAGCTTCTGCTTTTTTTGTTTCTGCTTCCAGGCGCTTGCGTTCAGCTTCTGCTTGCTCTTCAAAAACTCCTTGTGCCCACTTTAGAAGTCCAGGAGAAACCATTTAACATCTTTATTTAGATTTAAGTTGCTTAATTCTAGCCATATCGTCTCTGATTGCTATTTCAAGCTCGGGTATCACTACATTAAGATCTGTTACGGCTTTTTTTGCTAGTTTTTGGTGGCCAGCGCCTATGCCTGCATGTTTACTTACAGCAAGTAATTCGGTCTTAGCTTTCACTAGCTCTTTTACGGCCATATTCAACAGAGCTTCTCTTTGAGCTACATTTGTATTTATCTGTGCATTATGAACTGCTATAGTTGATGTAGCAATAAGAGCTCGTGCGTTACTTACTAAGGTAAATTCTGGCGTGCCATGAGGGTATGTAGCCAGCATACCTTGCACCTCGGGTCCGATGCGTGCCAAAATAGGCACGACTTTATTCGTTAAAATTGTGGTTTCAACTCTACCTTGGCTGGCCTCAATCTCAGATCTATGAGTCATAGTAAGTAATGTTTTTACAAAATATTGTAACTTTCTTTGCTGTTCTACCGCAAGCATTTTCCTATTTTTAATGTCGAGCACTTTTTTCTTCATTTGTTGTGCTAGTACATTTGCTTCGACATACTTATTCTCTTTCAATAATATTGCAACTTCTTTCATGCCTGCAAATTCTTCGGTTAGTAAAGCTGACATGGCATTATTCTGCGTTCCTAAGCTACGTTCTATGGCTTCTAAACGTGCTTCGGCTTGTTGCAAATAAGTTTTTAATGTGGTTTTCGTTCCTCCAGAAGCGTGTGCTATCGCGGCCTTTGCTTGCGCAACAGTTGCCTTTAACCTGCTTTGTTCTTGCTTAAGAAGTACTTGTTCTTCCCCAACTTCCTTTTCTATTCTTTCAACAGCAGGCATCGCATATGCAAAGTTTTTGTTTGATATTTGCCCTGACAGCTGGGTTAGTTCACTCTCTATAGTATTTGCAACCGCCTCTTCCTTCAGTTCTATTTTATCTACTTCTCTAATATCTTCTAATTCGCGGGAAACATCTTTTTCTGTAGCTTCAGCGCTCACGAAAGCTGCGCGCCAGCCAGCAAAATTCACTGATCTGAAAAACATAAATATGCCTATGGCTACCATCGCTACACCAACTATTTGTGCGAAAAATGATGATGGGCCAAATACTCTAGCTATGCTAAAGGAAGTTATGTTGCCTACGATTAATGCTGCACCAGCAAATATCGTCGCGGCACCCATTATTTGCCACCTATGCGTATTATTTTGAGGAATCACTGTCCATACAAACCATAAAAATCCTAATGGAAAACCTAAGATAAGCAAAACTGATAGCCCAACTCCCAATGTGGAGGCAAAAGTAAGCAAGGGGTCTATTGGTGTGAATTTAACAGCAAACAAAGCCATAATAAGACCGAGGATTGCCGCGATTGCAGTTTTATCTCCGAAAATTTTTGTTTTAATTAATAAAGTCGCAAAGATTGCAATCAGTGCAAAAAAGAAGAGGACCTTCAGAGTAAGAACTTCTATCGGCGTTCCAACAGGAAATCCAAACAGAAAATCAAGTGCCTTACTTAGGTCAGGTAGTTGTATGGCCTGCTCTTCACCTAACTCTTGTGCCAAAACAGGTGCTATCAAAGCGCTCAGAGATAAAACTGGCAAAGCTAACCTCTTCAAAAATCCTGTGGCCATGCTATTTCCTAACATAATATGGTATATATAAATGTTGTTTTTAGGCTCACCTGTGCAGATGGGACGCCAGCATGTCAAGCTGATTCTCTGCCTCTTTCAAACGCATCCTTAAATTGTTCCAGGCAAACTTTTCGGTGTCATTCAATGTTGCCAGGATTTTTTGTTCATACGAATCAACCAAATTGTTCAATCTGTCCGCCTCATACAGGTTTCCAGAATCAAGCGCCCTTTTCGCTTTTGCTTCTAAAGTCATCATACCGCGCAAAAATTCTTTGAGATTTGGATGCCTGCTCTCGAACTCTACAATTAAGTTTTCTTTTTGCTTAATCAGACTGTCTTCTAAAGCCATAGCTTTTCTTACAGTCTTATCCATACTGACTGTTTTCTTCCCAAAAACGCTCCAAGCCATAACTAATATATCAAAATCTGGCTATTTAAAACTTAAGAAATTCTTCCTCTTTGTGGCTCAGCTTTGCTGGCACGATCAGGCAGAAAGGCGGATTACCGAAATCCGCATCATGCAGTTCTTTTGCGTTTCCAGCTTTTATCAGAGAGTTTTCAAAACCCAATCTGGCACAGCCAATGCAGAATGTGCTTTCAGTAAATAACTTTAATTTTCTTTTATTATTTATATCTAACAAAATATCAATCGCCTGCGGAATTGTCAGAAAACGCTTTTCATGAGGCTTCAAATCCAGTAAAAATAAAGTGTGTGCACTTGTTGACATATTTTCAACTAACGTGTCAAAAAATGATTCCGGAGCAAAACCTTTTTCGGGAATTGGAATTGATGCTGTTTTTCCGAATCTGTACAAAGATAATCCTGTTTCTGCAACTGCTGTAAAAATCGATGGTGCGTGAATTACCTTTGTTTCTAATTTTTTCTTCTTTGCCATTTGCAGAATTTCGAAATGTGTTGTTGCTGAAAGAGCATCTCCAAATGTCAATAACGCTATTTCCTTTACATGCGCGTTCTTGAGGAAAGGCATTTCCTCCTCGGTCTTTTTCCTGTCAAGTGCGATTATTTTCTTGCCAAGCAATCGAGATAACTGCTCAATTGTGAAATCCGCAACAGAAGTATAATTTTCAATATATATTTCATCACATTTATTCAGGATTTCAAGAGCTTTCAGGCTCAAGTCCTGCCAACTTAGACCAAGGCCGATTAAATACAACATTAAACAACACCTTCTTTTTTTAATAATTCTAAAAGTTGTGTTGAAACTGCTTGCGCGTCTTTTAGTGCAAGCTCTGCGTCTTGTCTAGTCGCAGTCTTGCCTCTGTAGAATATATCATTTCTTAAAACTCTGTATTTGTCTACTTTTTCTATGCTGGCCAGGCTTAAATCTTTGGTGTAAGACTCTCTTAAAAACTCAATAGATGCTTCGTGCGAATATGACTTATATCCTTTGACCGCCAATAGCGCATCTGTAAGCTCCTTCAAAACATTGTAACATCTTTCAACGATTTCAAAAGCATTCTCCTTATCTAAATCTGCTGTCAACAATTTATCAAGTCTAAGTTTTGCTAATTGTACGAGATTTTTTGCTAGATTTTTATCTGATACGAGCCGCTTTACGTCTCCAGTTGTCAGGTAAGTTTGAAATCTCATAGCACTTCCAAATAGCCTTTAAGTATTACACCATTAATTACATTGTTGATGAGCTCTTTGTTCTTCTTTTTCGCAAGCTCAAATTCAGCTTTGTTAAAAAGCTGCAGTATTATGGGCTTGCCGAGCTTTTTTTCAAATTCCTTTAAATTAAGTTCTTTTTTATTCGCAGAAAATACAAATAAATCAATATCTGAACGCTCTGCATCTTCGCCTTTCGCAGCAGAGCCGAAAAGCACGATAGCTTCGGGATAGTTTAACTCTTGGCCCAAGTAGTTCAATAGGCCGGACTCCAAAATCTTTTGGATATTGTAGAACTTTTTAGTCCATTTGTACTCTGGCGCATCCCAGTTAGCTTTGTAAAATGTGTATTTCTTTTCTCGTTCTATTTTGATTACCCCGTCAGTTAGCAGTTGATTTAGCCGTGCTTTTACCGCGGTTGTGGAAAGTTTGGTAAGGCGAGCAAGCTCTCTAAGCTGAAACCTGCTTGTCGGCTTCTCCAAAAACTGCGTCAAGATGTTATTTTTATAGGACATATGTTATTTTAAAATAACGACTGTTATTTAAATGTTGCGCTTAGCAACATCAGCAGAATCGGTGATTCTGCTTTATGAAAAATCGGCGGTCTAAAACCTCGACTTTTAAGCCGATTTTTCAGCCGAAAATTCGCGATAAGCGAAAAGCGTAAAACTGCGGGCTTTAGCCTGCAGATAGATGCGAGCAGCGAATTTTCGTTATGTTATGGTTTCAAGCTCAAGTCCTGCCAACTCAAGCCAAGTCCAATCAAATACAACATAACAAGATTTTTAATCAGCCTATTTTTAAACATATACTATGGCCCAACTTTTTGGCGATATGCTGGGGGGTTCTTATTTTAATCTTGTCCAAAGTTTCCGAGAGTTTTTGATAACGAGTGGCTTCTTCTGGATTATTTGGGTAGCTGTTGCACTCTTCATGTTCTTTTTCATAGCGGCTATCAAGGACTCTTTGAAGGAATTTAATCCCGGAAAAGCTTTGTTCTCAGTTGTTTGGTTATTTGCTGCCGGACTCGCATCCTTTATCGCTGTGGGCAGTGCTGTAGCCATGATAATACCCATAGCCATAGGTTTGGCTGTAGTATCATTCACAAAGAAAACTATCAAAAAAGAGGTCAAGGCCGGAGTTCCTGAGCAAGCACAAACAGCAGCTGTTGCAACGGAAGAGGAAGAAGAATTAGAAGAAGTGAAAGAGGAAGAAGTAGAAGAAGCAGAAACCGCCAAAGAAGAAGAGTTGGCAGAATTTGCAGTCAAAGAAGATTTCACAAAAGCACAACTAATGGGTCTTGTTCGCTCAAGGATAGAAGCGCTTAAGGTTGCTGGCTACGATGCTTTAGATCAGCAGTACAAAGTTCCGGTTGCGGGCGTTTTACTTGGCTTATTATCAAAATTACTTGGCCTAATACAAAGAGAGGACCAAGAAGCTGCAAGCATGTTTGGTTTAGAAAAACAAAAAACAAGGTTAGAAAGCATAGAAAAAAACAAGGCAGTTGCAGAGGACAAGATGGCTAATTTGCTATCGAAAATGGAGACTGCCGTCAAAAAATTTGAGAAAATTGATTTGCGAACCGAAGGAGCTGAAACCAGGCCCCGAATGCAGGAAGTTCTCAATATCGAACAGGAAGTGTCTGCCTTCCTTAATCAACAGAGAAGTTTGCAAAAGACATTTGAACAAGAAGAAAAATTAGAATTAAGATTACAAAAAGTATCTGAAACCAGCCTACAGAAATTCAAGAGTCTCGTAGACAAATCATTAGCCGAGACAAAAAGATTCTATGCTGAACTTCAGAAAAAAATACCAACACAGCAGGTTGCTGCTGAATATCGGAAAGTTGATACTTATTTTGTAGAGAGCGACAAATTAATGGCTGCACATTTAGAAGCTGCTGAGCGCGAGATAGTTATGGAGGAAGAAGCGCTAACGGCGCAAGCTAAAGCTTTGCAAGAAGGTATGCGCGTAAAATCACTTTTAATCAACAGGGAAAAATTACTGATGCGAATTGCTGGCTTGAAGCGAAATATGCCATTAGAACAACGAGCAGCACAGACAGCAGCAAAGATGCAGCAAGAATTAAACATGTCTGCTGAATTGACGAGAAAAGTCCAAGAAAACATAAAACGCGACATGATAGAAATGCAGAAAGCAAAGGAAGAAGAGGCCCAATTTGAAGCTGCCGGAGCTTTCTTTGAAAGAGAGATGCCACTATGACTGATGAAATACTGAGCAAGGCTAAAACTTTATTGAAAAAACTGGATACAGTAATTGCGAAAGCGGATCAAAAAATTAAATCACACTCATCCAAAGCACAGAAATTCCTTGAACAAAAACAAGCGGTTCATACGCAGCATACCAAAATCAAAAGCTTTATCGGAAAAGTAGAGCGCAAACACGTTAAGAAAATTCACCTGCACAGCCATAAACTCTCTGATGCAGAGCAACATCTCCACAAGCACCATACTTCATACAAAGGACTGACTGAAAAATACAAAGAGCATTTGGCTGTATTCAAATCAGCCAGAGAACATCTGATCAAACAAATGAAGAATATTTCTGCAGGTAAATATTCTGAAAATAAAAAAAATCAAATAGATGCTTGGCTTGATGCTGCAATTGCCAAGGTATCTGCTATCTCGGATTAGAGCCTTATCTGCCTCTGAGCAATCTAGCTTCTTCTCCTTCTTCAATTTCGAGCTCTTTGAATTCTTGTTGTATGTCTGTAAGCTCTGCTTGAATGGCTTGTCTCCTTAGTATCAGAAAACGCACCATCATGTCTAACAGCTTCTTTTTTTGGATCTCCAAATTTTTTTGCCAACCGCGTTTCATTTCTGTTTTAATGTCTGCAAGCTCTCGTTTGGCTTCAACGAGCATCATGCGTGTTTCTGCCAAGTCTTTGTTTTCAGCTGCGAAATCTCTTTGTAATAGGGCTATTAAACGCACATCTAATTGCTCCTCAGATATTTCTTCAGGGCCTATCATTTTACATCAAAATCTTTTATAACACCGAAATATAAAAAATAGTATGGTTAAGACTCTCAAGGTCAAAAAAGAGCAGGCCGAGGAAGCTCGCTTGTTCCTAGCTGAGAAAGGCTGGCTTGACAAAACAAGGATTGTGGGCCGCTCTGCACAACGTTATATCATATTATCTCTCACTCCTGATTACAAAGAATCTGTTTTGAAGAAAAAATTCGCTGGCAGCAGGATTGAGGAAAAGAATATGCCTAAATACGCCCCGATGGCTAGCGATTTGAAAGCGCTTTTGCAGCAAATGCTCCCCGAGAAATATCTTGACAAAGTTGTGAAAAGCTATGATGTTGTCGGCGACATAGCCATTCTTGAAATTCCGAAAATTCTTGATAGATTCGAGATGCAGATAGCACATGCCCTGAAAAGAGCAAACCCGTATTTGAAAACTGTCGTGAGAAAAGCTGGAAAGGTTGCTGATGAGTTCAGATTAAGACCTTTGAAGCACCTGACCGGAGAAAAAACAACTGAAACAACGCACAGGGAAGCAAATGTCTTACTAAAAGTTGATTTAGCAAAAGCATATTTTAGCCCGCGGACTTCTAACGAACGCATGCGCATAGCAAGATTGGTGAAACCCGGTGAAGACATCTTAGTTATGTTTGCAGGCATCGGAGTTTATCCGCTCGTCATCACAAAATTTCAGCAGAACTGCCACGTCTGGGCTATTGAGAAGAACCCTGACGCCGTTGAATACATGGAAGAAAACATCAGGGCGAACAGGGCCGGCCATTTGATAACGGCCATCAAAGGCGACGTAAAAGAAGCTATGCCAAAACTCGGAATGTATTTTGACAGGGTTGTAATGCCCTATCCTGAAAAAGCCTTCAATTTTCTAGATTTAGCTTTCAAATACACAAAACCAAAAAGCACTATCCACTACTATACATTTTTACATGAGGATAAAATCGAGGAGCACATAGAGGTCATCAAAAGGCTGGCAAAGAAACTTGGAAAGAAAATTGAAATACAAAACTGGCAACGTGTTACAAGTTACGCTCCGAGAGTGTGGAGCTTTGTTTTTGACATCAAGGTTAGCTAATTTTATGAAAAAATCATTGATTTTTCCATTCCTTTAACTCGCAGCGAGTTAAAGTTATATACTGCCTTATTTTCAGATAATACATGCCAAAAGAGCAATTCGTTGTAACGCCTTGGGAAGTTTCTGGCAAAGTGGATTATGAAAAACTAATCAAGGAATTTGGCACAGAGCCTCTTACTCCGCAGCTTCTCAACCGGCTGTACAAGCTGGCTGGTGGATCTCACTTCATGCTCAGGCGAGGCATATTTTTCTCGCACAGGGACCTGAAATGGCTCCTTGACGAATATGAAAAAGGAAATAAATTCTTTCTCTATACGGGCAGAGGACCTTCGGGTGGAACACACATAGGACATCTGCTTCCATGGATTCTAACAAAATGGCTACAAGATAAATTTGATGCGGAACTATGGTTTCAATTTACAGATGATGAAAAATTTTTGTTTAAGGACTTGACTTTGGAGCAGACACATAGCATTGCTTATGAGAATGCTTTGGATGTAATAGCAATAGGCTTCAATCCTAAGAAAACACATTTTCTATTTGACACAGATAACGCGGGTGTGATGTACAGAGAGGCCATAAAAATAGCAAAGAAAATAACCGCCTCGACTGTAAAAGCTGCATTTGGTTTTGATGACTCAAGAAACATAGGCGAGTTCTTCGTAACTTCGATGCAGGCAGTGCCAGCAATTCTGCCTTCTGTGTTAAAAGGCAAAAATATACCCTGCTTGATCCCATTAGCGGTTGACCAGGACCCACATTTCAGGGTTGCAAGAGATGTTTATCCGAAATTGGGTTTCTACAAGCCGGCAATCATCCACGCAAAGTTCTTGGGCGGCTTGCTGGCTGATGCAAAGATGTCATCTTCTATACCCAATTCAACTATTTACACTACGGACACTGCAAAAGAAGTTGAAGAAAAAATAAGGAAACACGCATTCTCTGGCGGCCGTGGCTCGTTAGCAGAGCACAAGAAATACGGCGGAAATCCGGATATTGATGTCTGTTATCAATGGCTGCAGGCATTCTTCGAGCCCGATGATAAAAAGTTGGAGAAGATTTACAATGACTACAAATCAGGCAAGCTGCTGACTTCAGAATTGAAAGCTTATACTATTGAGAAAATCAATGCATTCCTGAAAGAGCACCAGAAGAAAAGAGAACTTGCAAAGAAACAGTTGGGTAAATTCCTATACAAATAGTTAAAAAATTAATTACTCTAGTTTAATTAATGAAATTGATATTTGTGCTAGCAGGCATTGCCTTGGTTTTGTTTGGGGCCGGATTGTTATTAATGCCTCATACAGAAAAGAAAGAAACATACATTTCAATTACATTCGATGACGGCTATGTTTCTCAATACGGGGCTATGAAACAGCTTGAGAACTATGGCTGGCGCGGAGTTGTTTATTTCCCTTCTGGACTCGCGGGAGGTTATTTCGAAGGACTTCCTATTATGAGCTGGGAGCAACTCGGAGATTTGCAGGCAAGAGGTCATGAAATTGGTGCACATACTTTGACACACGCAAAAGCAAGTACCCTGAGCAGGGAAAAATTCGAGTTTGAAGTCAAGGAGGGCAAACTTCTTTTGATGAAACATCAAATTAACGCTGACAGCTTTGCATATCCCTATAATGATGTAAAATATCCTGATGTCATCAAAAAATATTTCTCAAGCCAAAGAAATGTTAATGGCGGAATCAATGCAATTGGCACTGATGAAATTTATGGGCTTGCACTCGTCCATAACAATTACGGAGAGTTGTTGACAGACTATCTTTCTGATTTAAAATCAGAGGGTGGCTGGCTTGTTCTTGTGATTCACAATGTTGACAATGACCCAAGACCTGATATTGATTTGAGCCCAGAAGAATATATTTGGGTTTTGGAGCAAGTGAAAGCATCAGGAATTCCTGTAAAAACAGTTTCAGAGATTGGAAATGGAACGACTTGAGTACGTAGATATTTTCAGAGGTGTAGCAATCCTAGATATGATATTCTGGCATATCTTTAATGCACTTTCGGTTCACAGCATCTATACTGATGTGCCTTATTACTTCGCTGAATTTAATTGGACTGTGTTTCCACCGCCATTATTATTTACGTTTGTTGCTGGCATGTCAGTTTTTCTGCTGATACAAAAATTGCAGAAACAAAAAGCGAAAAACATTGCTTTTGGCGTTACAAAAAGATATGGATTCTATGTTCTGATTAGTATTCCATTTACGTGGTTTATGTGGAATCTGTCAACATATCTCGGCTGGCAGGAAGCAATACAAGGAATCGGCCTGACTGCAATTTTCCTGTCTTTCATTTTATTGGCAAAGCCAAAGAATTCTCATTTGCTATTTATGACGTTTGGATTTGCTGGCCTGCAGGCAATTCTTTACAATTTGACTGCTGGTTTAAGTTTGAATTTACCTTTGACAGTGCTTCTGAACGCATTTGTCAGAGGATGGTTTTCAGTCCTGAGCATATTACCATTCATGCTCGCAGGAGTATTGTTTTTCAAGCTGATTAAGCAAGGAACGCTCAAGAAGCCCCTTGCCCTCGCAATCATGTTCATACTAATAGGAATAGGATTACATTTAATTGGGGTAAAAATAGATTATTTCGAAAGGTCGTTTGCATATGATATTTTTGCAATCGGTTTGGCAGCTTTGGTTACTACGGGACTATTCTTCATCTGGAAAAAAATCAAATTAAACTGGCGTTTCTTCACAACGCTGGGAAAAGCTTCCTTTGCAATTTATATCGGACACTTTTTGTTCATAATAAAACCCGCTGAATTTTTCAAAATAGCAGACACGATGCCTGACTGGCTGGCATTCCTATTTACGGTTTCATTGCTCGCAGCAATTTACATCTGCACTGAACTTTACTTAAAATACAAACCAGTTCTAAAAAAAGTCGCCTAGTCCTTTCTGATTTTCAGGTATTGTCTGTATTCTCTTGATTGCGGAATCGATTCTCTCTTCTGAAAACTCGTGTCTCGTTACTAAAATCTCTTTTAGTTTTACAGGGTTTGGCTCTCTCCAGGTTAATTCGTAATCTCTGCTTACTAACGGTTTCAAAAACAAATTCTTCAGGCGCTCATAATTTGGAATTTTGCTTTTGTACTCGTCAAATTTCTTTTCCCTTATTATTTTCAAAGCGTTTTTTGGTCCAACGCCTTGAACTCCGCCAGGATTGTAATCCGTGCCTATGAGCAAAGCTATCTTCACAAGGCTTTCAACGTCTAATTGCAGGAAATTCAAAGTCTCTGCCAGGTCTATCATCTCTATACCTGCAGCTTTTTTCCCCGAGATCGTAAGATTTCTTATTAATCTGGACGCTGCAAAAAGCAACGTATCATAATCCTGAGAAGCAACGGCCCATACGTCGCCTTTGTTAGCCATGAAGGCTGCCTGTGCTTCACCTTCTGCCAATGCCTGCACCCATGGAATGCCCATTGCCGTCAGAAGCTCTTTTGTTTCTGTTACCATTTCTCTTGTCAATCTTGAAGTCTGTTGGGCATATTTTCTTGCTTCTTCAGTCTCTCCCTTTTCCAAAGCTTCTGCAAATTTAACTCTGGCCTCTGCTCTTATTTTTTCTCTCGCTTCCTGCACGGAAATTTTTTCCATTGGAGCACTGCCATCAAAAACAAAAACCGGTTTTGCTCCCGCTTCCAATAAGTTAATGGTTCTGTAGAAAATCCCTGAAAGGTGCGACGTTACGTTGCCTTTTGAATCCATTAGAGGCGTGCCATCGGGCTGCCTTATGCTTGCTAAGAATTGAAACAGGAAATTATAGGCATCTATTGCTATTTTCTTGCCTTTCAAATCTGAAAGTTCTATTTCGTGCCTGATTGTAAATTCTCTTAAATTAACGCCCATTTCTGCTTACTTGCAAGACAGCTTTTTAAGTGCTGTTGCAACATTGCCGAGCAGGAAAGCTTTTTCAGAATTTTTTGGATGAAATACGACAAATCTTTGCCCGTGGAGGCTCTCATCCTCTTTCACCAAACTTGTAACAACACCCGCAGACTTGCCTTTTGCTATTAATTCGCGGTCTTTTTCTATGACTTGAGAAATTTCAGAATAAACTTTGTGATAGTTGCCGTCTGCTGTTCTGATTGTCAGATGAAATGAGTCCGGCTGCTCAAGCATGGCTTTCGGTTTCAGAACTCCGTTTCCGAAATTCAGTTTCTGAGCACGGTAGACTTTCTTGTCTAATACGTCTAGTTGCACAATATCCATTGCTGTACTACCAAGATGTGAATTTAGCCGAATGCTCTGCGAACGTCAATTATTTCAGTTGACTGCACATCAGGAACTTGCTTTAGGTCTGCTTCCAGTTTGTCTGTGTTTGCAGACTTCTCGTCAAGCAGGAAAACGAAAACTAGTGATTTTAACCCGAAGGCAACAGGTTCTTCAGTAACCTTGTGTACCATTCCACCGAGGGCTTTCAGTTTCTGTTCACAGACTTCCCTGATTTTATTCAAATCAACATCAGGTCCAGTCGGCATTACTCTCAACTTAATTATAACATCAGCCATTAGGGGCCCTCAAAACCGCATTTGGGACATTTGTAGGCCACAGCTGTCTTTCTGCAATGCCCGCATCTAACCAGAACTTCACCGCAAACCGGACAGATAAAGGTGGCTGCAGTTTTATCGTTGATTACTGAAAGCTTGCATGACGTGCATCTTGTTTCCATGTAAGGCACGCTTACAAAAAGACTTTAAAAAGCTTACCGGGTTTGTCCTTAAATGCTAATAGAGTATCTTATTCTGATTGGTTTGGCTGTAGCCCCTATTTCTGAGGCTAGAGGTGCCATAATATATGGTATTAGCGTCGGTCTAAATCCAGTTCTAACTTTTGTTTTAAGCGTAATTGCAAATATTCTGATAATACCTGTTGTATTTTTTGTTTTACGGCACGCCAATTTGCGCGAGTTCATATTCAAGCTTTTCAGAAAAACTGCTGAAAGGCACATGCACCAAAACAAAATGATCTATCTTTACGAGGAGCTCGCATTGTTCGCTTTTGTTGCTGCACCTCTGCCCGTGACTGGCGGTTATACTGCAGTCCTGATTTCAGAATTGCTTGGCTGGGACTGGAGAAAATCATTTTTAGCCATATCTGCGGGCATTACTGTATCAGCAATAATAGTGCTTCTTGCTGCTGAAGGTGTAATACATCTGGTTGGATTGATTTAGGAATGGAAATCAAACAAACTCCTGAAGATTTTATCGTTGAGGAAATTATTAACTTAAAGACTGCGGATTCCGGAGATTACACTTACTTCTGGTTGACAAAAAATAACTGGACTACTGTCAGGGCCATAAAAGCAATCGCGAAAAAATGCAGGGCTACATTCAGGAGATTCAAATTCGCAGGAACAAAAGACAAGTTCGCGATTACAAAGCAGGCAGTTTCTGCATACAAGATAGAGCCCAAAGTTTTGTCACAGATTAGAATCAAAGATATTCAGATTGAAGTGATCGGAAAAGGCGCTGAGCAGATTTCATTAGGGGATTTAACTGGAAACAGGTTTGAAATTACAGTTAGAGATGCACAGGAGCCCAAAAATACCGGTTTGATAGCTAAATACGGCTTCCCAAATTATTTTGGGCCGCAAAGATTTGGCGGAGGAAACACTCATCTTGTCGGAAAAGAGATTTTAAAGGGACATCTGGAGCAGGCTGCCAAATTAATTCTGACTTACTCTGAAGACAAGAACGAGATAGCGCAGGAAGCCAGAAAATTTGCATTGGATAACTGGGGAAACTGGGCTGAAATAATCAAAAGATTCCCAAAATTCTTGGGTTTGGAAAAATCTGTTCTGAATTGGCTCATAACAAATCCAAATGACTTTGCGGGTGCAATACGCGTGATTCCAAAGCCCACAAGAAAGATGTACATCAACGCGTATCAGGGCTTTCTGTGGAATGCCGC
>Ga0315291_10000252_pt1 | contig 68289 bp, 65 predicted proteins | sample YL17G12_20_MG_FD_203070 | JGI IMG/M metagenome (GOLD analysis project Ga0315291, IMG submission 203070) | Sediment microbial communities from Yellowstone Lake, YNP, Wyoming, USA - YL17G12_20 | ecosystem: Environmental > Aquatic > Freshwater > Lake > Sediment | place: USA: Wyoming | collected... | reverse complement strand
GAACTGGGCAAGAGAAAACAAATTTCGCCGTTTAGAATTAACTGTAATGACCAATAACCAAGCAGGTTTAGCATTATATAAAAAGATGGGCTTTAAAATTGAGGGAATAAAAAAAGTTCTTTTATTGTTGACGGTTCTGAAATTGATGAATATTATATGGCAAAATTAATTTCGTGAGGAGGAAATTATGAAACTTGAAGAATATACTACATACTTCCCAAAACCTGGCAGACAAAATACTTTAGAAACTATTACCTTATCGTTTAATCGGGCCAAAGAATTAAAGATTAAAAACATTGTCATAGCGTCATCTAAAGGTTTTACCGCAAAAGAAATTACGAAGTTTGATATTCCCCGGTTTAATGTTGTCTGCGTCACCCACCATGCTGGATTTGATAAACCTGGAACAGTTGAGCTGACTGACGCAACAAGAAAATATTTAGAAAACCATGGTATAAAACTCTTTCGGGGTACACATTTCTTTTCAGGTATTGCCCGAGCAATGAGAATGGAGTTTGGCGGAGTATATACTGGCGAGATTGTTGCTAATACTTTTCGTACATTTGGCGAAGGCATGAAAGTTTGTGTTGAAATAGCGATTATGGCGCTTGATGCTGGATTTATTCCTTATGGTAAAGAAATTATTGCAATTGGTGGAACCAGCTCCGGCGCTGACACTGCAATTATTTTAAAGCCTGCGCACGGCAAAAGATTCTTTGATTCACAGATTTTAGAAATAATTTGTAAACCGAGAACATGGTGAAAGGAGTATATATGAAAAAATGTATTATAACCCTTATTTGTTTAATAGCACTAAACGCATATGCAAAATCTACAATCGCAGATTATCCCGTGCGTTTTGCAATTATCGGCGACCGGACTGGCAGTGCTCAACCCGGAGTCTATGAACAAATCGTTCTTGAAGTTGAACGGTTAAAGCCCGATTTTGTTCTGACGGTCGGAGATGCAATTCAAGGATACTCGGATGATTCGGTTGCGATTAAACAAGAATGGGAAGAATATAAAAATATTATTTCTAAGTTGTCGATGCCGATTTATTTTTCGCCCGGTAATCACGATATCACAACTGACTCGATGTTGCCTTTTTACGAGCGCTATATTGGCATACCTTACTATTCGTTTGATGTCAAAGGACTCCACTTTATCGTGTTGGACGTAAGTCGTTGGGAAAAAAGTTCAGAACTCCCCCCGGGACAGCTCGATTGGCTCATCAATGACCTAAAGAAAAACCAAAAAGCTATTTATACAATCGTTTTTTATCACAAGCCGTTCTGGGCAGATGAAATAGCATCCGGGAAGCCAGATACATTACACAGTATTTTCCGCAATTACGGCGTGGATGCAGTATTCAACGGTCATACTCACACTTATTTCAGTGGTAAATTTGATGACATCATGTATACTGATGTAAGCACATCAGGTGGCGCGGGCGATGCAGGACCGACCGGCATTCTCTATCACTTCACCTGGGTGACAATTAACAAGAATGGAATTTCAATCGCACCGATAAAATTCAACAGTGTATTCCCTTGGGATGATGTGACAATTTCCGATGTTATGACTATTAATAAAATATATAATTCTGGTGCTGCTTTTGAAAAGCCCGTATTTGTCCAAGATGATTTTTCGGTCACGGATACGTTGGTTACAATAAAACTGAACAATCCAAATTCCGAAATTACTTTGGAAGATACTTTGCACTGGACAATGTCAGAGGGATGGTCAATCGTACCAAAAGCGTATTTGGTAAAAGTCCTACCAAACAAAAACAACACCTACAACTTTTCGATAAAAAATAAAAAGAAACTTTACCCGGTTCCTGAGTTTTCGATAAAATTCCCTTATGCTAAAGACAAAACTTACGAAATAAAGAAACCGTTGCCGGTTGCTCGCAAGACATATTGTTATCGAGCAACCATGCCACCCGTAATTGACGGTAAAATAGCCGAACCCCTTTGGCAGAAACCAGTATCAAAGTTGTTCTCTCCCGATGGTAGTCAGATGAAGATTGATTCCGCTTATTTCTACTTTGCTTATGATGAAAATAATATTTACGTTGCTGCACTTTGTAAAGAATCAAAGATGGACGAGATAGCAACAAAGGCGAGCGAGCACGATGGCGCAGTTTATGGCGAGGACTGTGTTGGCTATTTCTTTATCCCTAACCGCGATACCGGAATAATCTATCAAATTTATTTCAATCCTAATGGAATTGTCTTTGACCAGAAGGTAACTGACAATGGCAATAATGCTGACCGCGAATGGAACGGCAATTACGAAGTTAAAACATTTAAAGGTAATAATTACTGGTCAATCGAGGCGCGTATTCCACTTGACCAGCTGCAAACAACTGCTACTGCCGGGCAAGAGTGGGGTATCAATTTCCGACGCAAGCAAAAGCGATTAAATTCAGCGGCGGATTGGCAAGTACCAATTCAATACGACCCGAAGTCTTTCGGTTCGTTAATTATGAAATAACATTTTGAAAGGATATAAGAAGATGAAAACCGCAAAGGGGAAAATAATATTTGATTTAATAAAGTCGCGCCGAACCATACGGGATTTTAAGTCAACACTGGTTCCTAAAAAAGACATTATAAAAATCATCGATGCTGCCCGTTATGCCCCAACCACTGGTAACATTCAACCCTGGAAATTTGTTATCATTCAAGACCGAAAGCAGCTCAATTCGTTATGCGAACTGCTCCAGGATTCCATAAAGAAAACCGTTGCTAAGATGACCGAATTGAACGATGAGCTTCGATTAGCCTATCTCAAATCCAGCCAGGAAGCGATTCGCGAGTTTATGAAGGTGCCGGTATTTATTCTTGTTTTTGTTGATACGACGACTTATCCTGAATTTGTCTTGTACGATGGCTGCTTGGCAATCGAGAACTTAATGCTTGCCGCACACGCACTCGGTTACGGAACCGCTTTTTATACGAGTTACTTTCCGGAAAAAGAAGTGAAACAATTTGTCAATGCATCAAAACATCATAAATTTATCTGTGCTATCCCTTTAGGAATTCCTAAAAAGTTGCCCAAAGCGCCAACCAAAAAACTATTAAAAGAATTTATTGTATTCGACAGATTTAAATAATTGACAAACTGATAAAATAAGATAAGATTTGTAAACACTTGCGGACTAAATAATAGTATGAACGAAAATTCCGGTAAAACCAGAATGAAAATTTTTGTTCCCGCTTATATCACAGGGCAGATTGACCTTTTTCGTTTTCAGGAGTTTATGCGTCCTTTTTATCCGGAAAGTGAAATCGTCCTTCTGGAAGAGAGTCTTTACTTATTAAAAATTCATATCGCATCCGGAAAAGTTCTTATCGGAAAGAGCGTAAACTTCTCGGTTGATAATTATTCGGATGGCTCAGGTTGTACAATCTATGTTATCGAATTCGATGACCGACTTGAAGAAGCAATAAAAGACCAGTCCGACATTTTTTATAAATCCTATAAATTTACCATTAACAATCAGGATATTAGCACCTCATTTTATATGATAACGGGTGAATTTTATGCCCATACGTTTGGACATATAACTTTTCAAGAAGCAGCGAAAATGACGCGCATTTCCGATATTAAACCAGAGGTGTTTGATAGCTCAGGAACTGATTTTATCTTGTGCGGAAAAGACCGCATTCTTCAAGACCTTGGTGGGATCGTAACTCCAATAATCATTGAAGAGGTCCCCCCCAATACGGACAAATTAGGAAAAATTGAATTGAAGAACGAGACAATATTTGTCCAAGACCGCACTATTTTCTATGCGCTCAAAGAACTGTCACACCGGGAAATAATTTTTTATACATTGATTGCTTATTTTTATTACGAGCAGAGCGACCTTAGTGTCCATTATCTTAAAGAAATGAGAAAAGATATTGATGGTCTTTTGCAAGGGCTTCAGATTAAAGGGAGCGTGGGCTGGGAATGGGAAATCCAGGAGTTGGATATCAAGCGATTAAATTATCTGAAATATTTGTCCTATTTCCGTTCATTTGATAATACTTTTTCCAATGTTTCTATGCCCTTAGAATTAAAAAGCTGGTATAAAATAAATAAATTAAATGCTAATATTAATTTAAATCTGAACGCAATTCAGTTCACCATGACTGAAATTGACCGGATGGTGGAACAAAAACAAGCGGCTTTAGCAACTAGACGATCAAAAAATCTTGAATACTTATTGACGATGTTAGGAGGACTGGGTGGAGTCGGCGCAATTTTAGCCGCATTATTTGCTGGCGGACTTAAACTGGAAACCAGAATTATCGCAATTCTTCTTTTACTCTTTATTCCACTCTTTATAGTTCTCTTTGAATATCTGGTGCGACAGGGCATTGCCAGACGAAGTCGCAAGGTATATCTCAACACAAAAATCAACAATCTTATTAAGGCAAAACAGAACTACGAAGTTCTTCTTAAAGCGACGCAAAAGCAAGGCAAGGCATACCCCGATGAGTATTTTCAGTTTTTCTTTACTCGAATAAAGCGAATTGAAGAAGAAATTGAGAATCTTTCTAAAATAAAGTAAAACGGAGGGTACATGCTCGAAGAAAAATCAAAACCCAAAGTAAATGTAAAATTTATATTCAGTATGTGTAATGATGTGGTTGCGATGCGCCATTTTTATACTGAATTATTGGGCATGCAGGAGCAAGCATTTTTTAACCAAAAAGATTTCAGTTATATATCTTATATTTGCCGAGACGGGTTATATCTGATGTTTTTCTATTCCGGTAAGGAAACTCCAAAGCATACTGAATGGGCATGGCAACCTGGTTATGATGGTGGTTCGTTGCACATAATGTCCTTAGCAATCGAAATTCCTGAAGGGGATTTTGCAAACACGGTCGAGAGACTGAAAAAGGAAAATGTAAAAATATTTTCAGACACCCCAGATTGGCGGCAAAATAGCTATTGGGGATTTACTATAATGGACCCGCAAGGCAATACTTTAGAGCTCTTTACTATGCCTAAAGAAAAACCATCATCAACCACCTGGCCTGGTAAATAAAGTCCGCGGCACAATGAAAGGACTGACAATAAGAGAAGCACACATTAAAGATGCAGAGCAGATTAGCTATTTGTTGGACGAACTCGGATATCCAAATTCTCGATCGTTTTCAGAATCTAAGATTAGAAAATTATCTAAAAGTAACAATGATGTGGTAGTCGTCGCGGTAAAAGATAACAAAGTTGTTGGAGTAGCACATCTGCACAATGCTGAACTATTTCATGAAATGGGCAAAATCGGTCGAATAATGGCAATTGTTATAGATAAAAATCATCAGCGGATCGGGGTGGGTAAAAGACTCACCCGCTATCTTGAAAAAACCGCTCGGGATAACGGTTGTGCAAAAATGGAAGTAACTGATAATATCCGTCGAAATAGCGCGCACGAATTTTACCAGAAACTTGGCTACTTAGAAAAACCAAAACGGTTTATAAAGATATTTTAGATAATGGAAATACCTGGTAACGAAATCTCTGGCGAAAAAGTTATTATCCGCACTACAACCGAAAATGATTTATCCTTACTTATGACTTTATGGAATGATGGTCGGGTTATGAAATGGGTCGGTTTTCCAAATGGCCTGGGATGGGACAGCGGTAAAATGAAAGATTGGTGGCATAGAATACAAATTAATCCTGACCGTCATCACTTTGTTGTCTATACTAAAGAAATATCTTTCTGTGGCGAAGTTTATTATAAAACAGACAAAACACATAAACGAGCCAGTCTTGATATAAAATTTATACCGGAAGCACAAAGAAAAGGTTTGGCAACTGATGCATTGAACACTTTGATTAATTATGTATTCAAATCAGAACCTGATGTAAATGCGGTGTGGACCGAACCCGCCGAGGGGAATATTTCTGCCCAAAAACTTTATACGCGATGCGGTTTAAAACCGAAACCACGACCGGATGACCTAAAACCAGGCTCGTCATATTGGGAAATGACCAGACAAGACCGGTAAAATATTCAATAATATGATTGAAGAATTTTTGACTGACCAGGAATACAATAATTACTTCACAACTACGCTGAATGAAGTAAGAAAGAAGATTACAAATGATTTGCCAATCCGGCAAAAGATAACAATACTCGATCTTGCGAGCGGTTATGGTTATTTCGCAATTGCGATTGCGAAGCAAAGAGATGTAAATATCGTGGCGATTGATATAACGGAAAATGACATCTTTGAATCAAAGATAAATGTTAAGGTGGAAAAATTGACTAATCGCATCGAAATCTTTCAAATGGATGCAACCAAGATGACTTTTCCTGATAAAAATTTCGATATGATCGTTAATTTCCTGGGATTAGAAGATATTCATATGACCCGCGGCAAAGAAGGTGTAAAGAAAATATTCCTTGAAGCAAGCCGGGTTATCAAGCCGGTTGGTTACTTCTGTTTTGTTGTGATGCCGCCCGAAGAGATGGAAACCGAAGCACAAAAGATCGAGGTTCGTCTATTCTCTCATATCTGTGATGCAACTTGGCTCAGTGCCAAAGAATACGAAACGATGTATGAAAATGCAGGATTTAGAATTATTAATAAAAGAAATTATTACACCGGAAAAAAACTTACCAGTGAACAAGCCAAAAATGAGATTAAGCTTGCCTGTGAAAATGTGCCTAAAATATATGGTATCAATACACCTTCATTTGAAAAGGTCTGGCAGAAATTTGGCAAGGACATTGAGAAACATGGTCTTGCTCATTACTCCAAAGTAGTTTTTTATATTACTCAAAAGTTAAAATAATTTCAATCTTTCGTGTCATACTTTTCTTCGTGCTTTCGTGGTTAATTTTTTCACCCGCCCTGCCCCATCGACAGTGACTGGTGCCTAAAACATAGCTGTGGTGTTTATCTTTAGTTTATGCGAATAATAAAAATATTGACAACAAGGCGGTTTTACCTCATTATTAATATATATCCTAAGATTGGAGGATTTTATGGGTATAAAATTTTGTGGTGTACTTATAATAACAGTTATTTGTGTTACTTGTTTGTCGGCACAACTTAACGAATCGTTTTCTCTAACAACATTTCCACCTGACGGCTGGCGTATTCTTAATGCGGATGGCGGCGGCACCTGGCAAAGGAATACAGTAAATTATAACACTGCTCCAGGCTGTGCGGTCTGCCGTTATGACGACTTTAATTTAACTAATAATGATTGGCTTGTTACGCCCAGATTGCATGTATTAACTGGCGATAGTCTAAAATTCTATTATCGAACCGTTGACCCGGTATTAGAAAGTGTTGAAGTGCGGCTTTCTTTAAAAGGACCAAGCGTTAGTGACTTTACCCGTATCCTCTGGGCAAAACGAATCATTGGTACGTCCTATAATTTGGCAAAAATTTCTTTGCGCAACTATATCGATTCAACTGTTTATCTCGCATTTCGATATTATGTCGGTTACCCACTTCAGCCGATCGGAGTCGGCATATATATTGACGATGTAACCGGACCACAGCTTTACTCGTCACACGATGTCGGGGTTAGTCAGATTATCGCGCCAATCGGTGTTCGTATCGATAGTGTTGTTACACCATCATCAAGAGTAAAAAATTTCGGCTCTTTCGAGGAAACAATTCCGATTGCCTATAAAATTTCCAGTGCTTATGAAGCGTGGGACACGATAATTCTCCTGCCTGGTGCAGACAGTGCTGTAAATTTCCCTTCCTGCACTTTAAGTTCTGGCGACTACAATACGGTATCATTTACTATGTTAGATGGCGATGTGGTTCCGTCTAATGATACATCGGAAAGTAATTTTATAATCCGAACCACCAATGTCTGGCAGACCCTGACCCCATTCCCAAAGAAAGTCAAAGCTACTGCTACAAGTTTATGCTATAGTGAAGATAATTTTGTTTATTGCCTCAGAGCTTCAGATACCGCGTTTTATGCTTATGATATAGGGGGTAACAACTGGTTACAGAAAAAAGGCACGATCTCTAAGCCAAAATCCGGTTTAGGAATTGTTTATGGCGGGAATGATACAATCTATATGTTACCAAGAGACAAAAAGAAATTTTACAAATATTCGGTTTCAGGCAATGCTTGGGTATTTGCCGATTCGTTACCGGCGAAACCAAAATCCTATACCTGTCTTTCTCGTTATGGAGATTATTTGTATTACCTTGTCGGCGATACGTCCTTTTTCCGGTATTCTATTCCACTCAACACCTGGGAAAGAATTAAGGGGACTCCGGTAAAATTAAAATCGGGCGCTGCCCTAAGTGAAGATGCGGCTGATTATCTATATCTGCTAAGGGGCTCCAAAAAGGAATTTTATCAATATTCAATAAGCGGTAATACCTGGTCAATTGTCGAATCAACCCCAGTCAAGGTGAAAAAAGGCGCGGCTCTGACAAGTGATGGTTATAATGTTTATTTTCTTGCCAGTGGAAGAACTAAAAAATTCTTTAAATATAATACGGTTGACAAATGGCAGGAATTGGATTCCGCGCCTTTAGCCGTGAAAGGCGGCGGTGCGATAACCTATGCTTTAAATAAAGTCTATTGTTTACACGGGAGTTCAACTACTAATTTCTGGGTGTATATACCTTCGATACCAAAAATAGTCCTGACCAAGCAAGATCCGCCTTCGCAGTTTGAAAATATTATGTCCACCACAAATACACAATCGAGTGATCACATAAAATCTGTTTCGATTTACAATGCTTTCGGTTGTCTGGTTTCAAAGCTCAATATTAACAACTTTCAAATTTCTTCTCTGAGAAATTTACCGAGTGGCATTTATTTTGTTCACACTGATACCAAAAGCGGAACTGCGGAAGGGCGGCAAAAAATCATAATTATTAAATAAACTATTGACAGAAGCCTTATTTTATCTATATTTAATACTGTGCACGGAAAAGGTTTCATTTTGTACCTAATAAATCAGGATGAAAGGAGGTGAGAGGTAAAAATGACAAAAGTAACAAAACAAGGTCTAATTGAGAAACTTGCCAAAGGCGCAGATTTACCTAAGAAAACTGCCGAAACTGCACTCAATACATTAATTAACACAATTATGATGTCCTTAAAGAAAGGTGATAAAGTTGCAATCCCTGGATTTGGTACATTCTTGGTTCGTAAATCCAAGGCGAGGGTTGGCAGAAACCCAATGACTGGTGCAAAAATCAATATCCCTGCAAAGAAAAAAGCGGTATTCCGCGCGGGCAAGGAATTCAAAGAAACTGTTAAGTAATTAATAATCTTAAATCGTAGAGAGAGCGGAAAAGAAATATAACTCTTGACTGCTCTCTTTCTTTTATTTATATAATAACTAATGCCAATATATAAAACCGGTTTATTCGCAATCCGATATCAGCAAAATCAATTAATAATTTTAGACCAAACTGAATTACCCAATAAAATATCTTATTTAAAACTACAAAACTATCGAGAAGTAATTTTAGCAATCAAACAACTAAGAATTCGCGGCGCGCCGCTAATCGGTGTGGCGGCGGCATATAGCTTAGCATTAGAATCAACGAGAAAATCATCAAATCTCAGGAATCATCTTAAAAAAGCAGCTCATGAATTAAAACTTGCCCGTCCTACTGCGGTTAATCTCAGTTGGGCAATTGATAGAATGCTAGCTATTATTAATAATAATAAGATTGTTGATAATAAGTTAAGTACTAGTTTAATTGCTGAAGCAGTAAAGATTGAAAAACAAGAGCAGGCAAATTCTAATAAAATCGGTCAAATCGGCGCAGCGCTCATCAAAGACAATATGACGATTATGACAATTTGTAATACTGGCTGGCTCGCGGCTCCTGGCATCGGAACTGCGTTAGGAATCATCTACACCGCACACAAGCAGGGCAAAAGAATTAAAGTCTTTGTTTTGGAGACCAGGCCGCTACTGCAAGGTGCGCGGCTCACCGCTTTCGAACTCGAGCAGGCAAAAATTCCCTATACGATAATCACCGATAATATGATGGGAACATTTATGCGTAACACAGATATTGTGCTAACTGGTGCTGACCGCATTGTCCAAAACGGTGATACGGCAAATAAAATCGGTACGCTGACTTTAGCAATCACGTCTCATTATTACAAAGTACCCTTCTATGTTGTTGCACCGACATCAAGTGTTGATTTAAATAAGAAAACTGGCAAAGATATTATAATTGAAGAAAGAGACAAAAATGAAATCCTCTATGTCGGTAAGCAATTAATTGCTCCGAAACATGCTAATGCCTGTAACCCTGCTTTTGATATTACCCCCAATAATCTAATTACAGGAATTATTACTGAAAAAGGCATCCTAAAATCTTCATTTTATAAATCTTTATCTAGACTATGAAACCTATTGTTACTTATCTGTCTATGTGCTATATGCTATTTGCTGTTTGCTCATTTGTTACCGCGGACACGATTCCACCTCTACCAATCGATGAGTTAAAAAAAATCGAGCTTAAATACACTGATACTCTATTAAAACCATTTCCGGTTGACACTTTTTATCTGCAGGTATACGGTGGCAATATACTGGGCGGCAATTTAAACTTAGAACATCCGATAAAAAAGAACACGCTCGTCTCTTTACGTGCAACCGCCGATAAGAATTACGACTACGCCGATTATCTTTTATTTGGTGGTGCTATGGATTTTGGATGGTTAACAAAACATTTCTGGCATCAGATCGGACTTTCCGGTATGCGTAAAAATAAAGAGTCAAGATATTATGAAAATTCCGAGATAAATTATAATCCGATCTGGTTTATATCCAACGGTACTTTACAGCTAAATAATAGATTGCGTGGCGCAAGATATACCAATATGCACGCAAATATTTTTTGGGTCGTTAACTCAAATATATCATTTAATATGCCGAGCCTGATTGGTGTGATAAATAGCGATGCCGAGCTATTATTTCAAGCTACTGAAAAAATAAAAGATGAAAATAAATTTTTCTCTAAAGTTAGATTAAACGATTTATTTATTATTGGTGATAATCTCTTTCTTCAACCCGGCATAAATTATGCCACTCAAAAAAATCGATTAGGCATTTCGCTTAATAGCGGTATTTTAATCGCAGGTGTTACGACATTTTTTACTTTGAATTATAACTCAGCACAGACATTTTATTTTGATACGTTATATTCAAATGTCGATAACTATGCCGTCAATAACAATTTAGATTATCAAGTTTGTGATTGGGATATAAACTGGTCGATCTTATGGAAAGACATACAAATTTTAGGAAATTATCGATACTTCAGTTCGTACCTAACCTGGCAACAAAGCGATTCCTCGATTACACCTGAAGTTTGCGATACCATCTATAATGAAATCAGTTTTAATATAAAAAATAAGTGGCGGTTCTTAAACAATACTTTTAGTATTAATTATACACCGAAAAAATTAAATCTAATTCCAGGTCTTGTAATTACTGATTCAATTCGAGCCGATATCGAAAACTTTGATTTAAGAAATAGTATTTATGTTTACGGGAGCCGTAACTGGGAAAATCAGAAAATTCCAAAATTTATACTTTTCACTCTTCAGGTCGGATATAATTGGAAATACCTTAGAGTATTTGCTGGCGCGGAGAATATCTTTGATAATAAATACGAAATACTACCTGACAAATTAAGTCTTGGCAGAAAATACTTAGCTGGATTAGAAATAAAAAAATAGAGAGGAGCGCATGTACAACTCCTCTCGATTTGTAATTGTTACAATTGTCTAATATATCACGGATACTTTTTCCATTACAACTGGCGTGAGCGGTTTATTATTTTGCGGATTGGTTCTAACTAACGCAATCTTATCAACCACATCCATCCCTTCAACAACTTTACCAAAAATTGTATAATTCCCGTCAAGATGTGGGGTCGCCACGTGGCAGATATAGAATTGACTGCCGCTTGATGCTTTAGTTGGATTAGCCTGGTCACCCTGCCGAGCTGTCGCAACTGCACCGCGCACGTGTTTTAAATTAGGACTGATTTCCGCTGGGATCGTGTATCCAGGACCGCCGGTCCCGTCACCATTCGGGTCGCCGCCTTGAATCATGAAATTAGGAATAACACGATGGAAAGTGAGCCCATTATAGAAACCGTTCTCAGCAAGTTTTACGAAATTCGCAACGGTTTTCGGTGCTTCTTTTGGATATAGTTCGAATTTGATTTTACCTGCAGCAGTCTCGCCAATTTTTACGGAAATGACAATATATTTCGGCGTTTTATTTATGGTGGTAGAATCTTGTTTAGCGATTGGACTTGTAGTTGTGGTTGTTTCTGGTGCCTTTTGCGGTATTTGTTCTTGTTGAGTTGTCTGTGGACTTATTTGTTGGGAAGTTTGTTTTTTCCCACCGCATCCAACTACTAATAGCACACAACTGATTATAATTGATATATAACTAATATTTAATAGTGTATTTTTATCCATAAATCGCCTCCTTTAGCGATTAATTACAACTTTTTGTTTAAATATTTGCTGAGGTTCATCTATTATACAAAAATAGATACCTGAGGGGACTAAATTCCCGTATTTATCTTTTGTATTCCAAACTTCACTTGATTTATTATTATCAAGACTTAATGTCTGCACTAACCGCCCTTCGATATTATAAATTTTTAATCTTTGATTTGTGTTTTTGATATTTGATATTTGATATTTAATATTTATAGAGAATTGTGCCGGATTAGGTGTAATGCTGAATATTTTTATTGTCGGTTGTGGAGCAGTGAAATTTTCAAGTAACGACGATCCTTGTTTCAGATAGGAAATACCATCAAAATCAAATCCCGCATATGGGTCGGTACTCGGGGAACCACCGGCATCAACGATTTTAATGTACTTTGCACTATCCATGCTAGCAGTTTGTAAATCAAATCGGTTCGAACCAGAACCGCTACCGCAAGAAAACCACGAACCTCGCCAGTCGTTTGAGACTGAAACCGAGTAGTTCTCTGCCGTAAAATCGCCTTCGAAAACCTGAAAATCGAATCCGGGAAAATTTCTTATTGGTGGGTCAGCTTCTAAAACAATCTGACCGCCCGGTCCCAGCGAATAGTACACTAAATCGGGCATCCCCAACCCATCCATCGTAATTGTCCGATATGCCATATCAGGTCGGTCGCGTCGCACCCAGATTAGTTTTTGAACATAGTAAAGATTGGTCGTATCCGGAATTAGTTTTACATCAACATCGACAACCCCATTCGGCGGTACAGTGACGGTAAATGACTTCGGTTGATAACCATTAGCGGTAACCTTAAATGCGTAATTTCCTGGAGCGACCATCTTATGAAAATCACCAACTAATTTATCCGTATAAACTGTCCACCGTTTTGGGTCGGTAAATTGAATCATTGCGAATAACGGTTGCGAAGTTATCGAATCTTGAACTATTCCAGAAACTCCCCAACCCGCCCGCGTAATCATCGCCAATAGCGCCCGTCGGTTTGCAACACAAATGCTGTCTACTCTTGCTTGTTGCGATGGGTACTGTGTTTCGATGGTTGTACCAATTCCTCCCCAAATGCCAAATAAAGCATCTTGAGCTGAACCGCGCACGTAATACCAATCGTAGCCATTAATCTTACTTTCTTGAGTTGTAGATGAACCATACGTGGAATCCGCGTATTGTTGTGAAATCTGGATAATCAAAGCACTATCTGGCGGGTCAGCAGGATGATGGTCCCAAAGATAATTAACATAAGAAGCGGTGGAATGATATTCATATTCTAAGGTTATATTATTAAGCTGAGCATGTCTCAGCACGGCTCGTGTTTCAATCTGTGACCACGGTCCAGAACTACTTCCCTCACCTGACCACATATATCCATAATCTCGGTTTAAATCAACTCCATTGGAATTAGTGCGATTATTGGCAACGTGACCGTCAACATTAAAAATCGGGGCAATCCAGATTTCCCGATTATTAACTAAATCGGCAATTTGCTGGTTAAACCCGTAATTTTCCAAAAGGTATCGCAAAAAAGACAAAGTGATTTCGGTTGCGATCTTCTCATTGCCATGATGCGGTCCCATAATTCTAACTTCTGGTTCATTCTCTTCGGCTGGTGGATTATCGGTTACTTTCATAATTAATATCGCTCGATTCTGAACTGAAAATCCAAGTGTTTCCAATTTAGAAATTGCCGAATATTGTTGATTGAGTGCGTACATTGTACTGCACACCTGTGCATAACTATGATAGGTTTGGCGCATGTCATATAATTCCTTTTGATAATCGTCAGCCAGGACTGTGATATAGTAACCTTCTTTTCTTAAGGCGTTAATTAAATCATCTGTCGCATAAGCATCAATATGATAATCCTGGGCATCAATAATTGATAAATGATACTTATCCTGGAGTTGATAAACTACATCATGATAAGGAACCAGAATCCGAATAATTCTTTCGGTTGTATTATTAAATGAAGCAAAACCAATTGCTACCGCAATAAATAAAAATAAGATAATATATTTTTTCATAATTATCATACATTATAATTTTTTAACTTATACATGTCAACCCAAACCAGGTTTGTGGTCGATATTTTAGTTCGAAAACAGAAAAGCGAACTTAAAATAAAAAATAAATAGTCGGGCAAGGTTGTAATTGTGTTCCTGTTTTTACCAGTCGAACGTCGCCAAAGGCTATGACGACGGCGCGTAACCAAATCAATAACCTTATTATTATCCAGTTGCGTCTCCTGTCTCGTTATAAAACCTTATCCATTATATTGGTTTTAAGACTAATCTATCAAAAAACAAACTTTTTAATAACTCTCCTCATGTGTAAATTGAGCTTAGTATTATTAGGACTCTATTTAGAGATATGCTCCTACCCTAAAGGCAACGTCCTCTACCACACACACGGTGATGCCAGCCAAGGATGACACTAGCATGGAGCATGCCCCGAGCTAGCTTTTGGCACACTAAAAAAACTATACCGCCTTGCAGGATTTCCTGGTTTAGCTAATAATTACACCCTATCTCGTGCCTCCTAGCTTGTTCAAAAAAAGAAAATTGCACAATATCAAAAACAAATTTAAATATGTTTAATAAGTATTTTGTTACACCTAAGATGTAAAAAGCATAAAAATTTGACCGGTCTCTACCCATTCATTGACATAGCAAAAAAGTCACTTTATAATTATAGTGGATTTTAAAAGGTAAAAAATGGCGATTTCAGGAATTTTTTGTTCTTTATATAATTTCGTTTATAAATTTTATATTGTTAATATAAATTTTGGAGTATTTAATGAAAAGAAAAATTGTATTCCTCTTACTAATACTATTTAGTTTTAATTTTTCTTTGCCAGGCGCAAAATATTTAATTATCACCCATGATAATTTTTATAATGCAATCCAACCGTTAGCCCAGTGGAAACATAAAAAAGGCGCACCGGTTAAAACCGTAAAACTTTCTGAGATTGGCGCAACCCCTGAGTCAATTGGACGGATCAAAAATTATATCGTTAACGCTTATAATACCTGGAACCCTCATCCTGAATATATCTTACTTGTTGGCAGCACCGATTATATTCACAGTGACGGGTACGATTGTTATGATGACTATTATGGTAATATTACCGGTGATTATCATATGGAGCTATCGGTTGGTCGGTTTGCGGCAAATACTGTGCTTCAATGTAGTACAATGGTAGCGAAAACGCTTTATTATGAGCGAACGCCTTATGTCACCGACCCGAACTGGTTTAAAAAAGGTACCGGAATGGTTACTGAAGATGGTTCTACCCATCCTGATACCGTTTATTGGAACGATGTACGCTTTGCTTATAACCAATGGCGAAATGCTGGATATACGCATATCGATTCTTTTTCGAGACTGCTTGGAAATAACGGAACAAATGTAGTAAATGCGATAAATGATGGCAGGGCTTTTCTAATCTACCGAGGCCAGGCAGTTGGGACATGGGGAAGTTATGGAGCGGATCCATTTACGGTCAATCCGAATACTTGCACAAATGGCAAAAAACTACCGGTCGTTATCTCACCCACTTGTGCTACGCTGTCACTCTATGATGATGGCTATCAAGGCAATTTGTTCTTAAATGCCGGCACACCCCAAAACCCAAAGGGTGCGGTAGCGTATTGTGCTACAACAAACGCCGCCGGTGGCGATGGACTTGCACGTTGTCGAGGCTTGGTTGGTCAAGGAATTTACAAGGCGATCTTTCAAGAAAATTTATATAAACTTGGCGACGCGTTGAAGCGAGGAAAGTTTTTCGCCGATTCAATACATCCTAATAGCATGTGGAGCTCAACCCGTTATCGGGAGTGGAATATGCTCGGCGACCCGGAATTGAATTGCTGGACTACGTCACCACAACAATTAACCGTTACTCATGATACATTAATCTATGCCGGAAATCAGATTTATACAATAACTGTGAAAGTTGGTTCAGCTCCTTTAGCCGGTGCGTTAGTTTGCGTTATGATGGACACAACAATATATCAATACAATACTACAAATAGTTCGGGTCAGGTTTCTTTTTCAATCGCGCCACCGTTAGGAACAATGTCGGTTACGGTTACTGCACATAACGATATTCCCTACGAAAAGAATGTTACAGTGCGACCCAATGGTCTTGCCCACGATGTCAGTTTATATACAATTTATGAACCGAACGGTACGATCGCGGTCGGAACCAATGTTTACCCAAAAGTCAAAATCAAGAATTATGGCTCTAACACCGAAACCTTCCCGGTTACTTTTAAGATTGGTTCAGTTTACACTCATACCGATACCGTAACTGCTTTAGCCGCGAATGATACATTAAGAATAATATTCCCTGTCTGGACTGCGGTGGAGGGTAGTTATTCAACTAAAGCTTGGACAAACCTCAGTACTGACCAGTGGCGTAATAATGACACGGCATTTGGTTCAATTACTATTCTTTTGCCACACGACGTAGGTGTTACTGCGATTCTTGCGCCGAGCGAGACAATCTGCCAGGGACAAATAATTACGCCACAGGCGATAGTTACCAACTATGGCGCCTCTTCTGAAACATTTTCTGCGGTATTTAAGATTGAAACTGAATACAACCAGACCATTTCTTCAATCTCGTTGGGGAGTGGTATAACAGATACAATTGAATTTCCGGATTGGATTTCGAGCGTCGGTACTTTCTCAACTCAGTGTTACACTCAATTAGCCATTGATAATAATCGGACGAATGATACCGTTAATGGTGCGGTGTATGTTGGCAACTATTATCAAGAGAATTTTGAGACTTCGAATGGTTCATTTACTGCGAATCCTCTATCTAATGCTTGGGAATGGGGAACACCGGCTTCAGGACCGGGCGCGGCTCACACCGGAGCAAAACTTTGGGCAACCATTCTCAACGGCAATTATACGGATAATGCCGACTGGAAACTAACATCAAGAAAATTTGAAGCTTTACAAAATAATCCGGTCTTAAGATTTTGGCATTGGTATAATACGGAATTATACTATGACGGTGGTAATGTAAAAATCTCTACCGATGGTGGCAATACCTGGGGTGTCATTCTTCCTCAAGAAGGCTATACGGGTACGGCGTCGGCATCAACCCAAGGTATTCCTAACGAAGCCTGTTATATGGGTGGGCATACTTTCTGGGAACAAGCAACATTTGTGCTGCCAGTTACTTTGGGCCAACAGTTTTATTTGCGCTGGCATTTTGGTTCGGATATTGGACTTACCTACGAGGGTTGGTATATAGACGACATCTCCTGTACTGGATTTAAAGCAGCCACACAATTCCCTCACGACGTAAGCGTTATTACAATTCTGGCACCAAAAGATACAATCGCTCAGGGACAAATAATCACTCCTAAGGCGATAATTGCAAACTACGGTGCTTCCGCTGAAACATTCTCGGCAAAATTTAAGATTGGAACAATTTATACCGACTCATTGCTTTCAATAAACTTAGAACCAGACATGACCGATACAATCGATTTTCTTGATTGGAATGCTGAGATTGGCAGCTATGCAACTGCCTGCTGGACGCAATTAGCAAGTGATAATAATCGGAGTAATGATACGGCTTATGGTTCGGTATATGTTGGAAACTATTATCTGGAAAATTTTGAAGCTTCTAATGGTACGTACATCGCAGCGCCAGCTCAAAGTGCTTGGGAATGGGGCGTACCAACTTCAGGACCTAATGCCGCCCACTCCGGAACTAACCTCTGGGCAACCGTGCTGGCGGGCGATTATATTGATTATGCTGATTGGAAATTAACCAGTAGAGAATATATCGCAACCGCAGATAATCCGACGCTTAAATTTTGGCATTGGTACAACATGGAAGAAAGTCCAGGCACTCCGGGACGAGCCTATGATGGCGGCAATGTTAAAATCTCGACCGACAGTACTGCGACCTGGATTCTGATTAGCCCAACCAGTGGTTATAATGGGGTAGCTTATTCAACAAATGTCGCAATTCCCGAAGAATCTTGCTATACCGGCGTGCATGAAAACTGGCAGGAAGCGATTTTCTCTCTTCCGGTCAACGCTGGCCAAAGATTTTTCCTGCGCTGGCATTTTGGCAGTGATAATGGACTAGTCCGCTCTGGTTGGTACATTGATGATATCTATGGCATTAGCTTTACTCCTTATTACGGGATCGGCAACGATGTTAGCAGTGTCTCAATTCAGGCACCGGTAAATTCAGTTGATTCAGGTGCGGTAATAATGCCAAGCGCAATTATTCATAATCACAATCTTTCGCGCGTGTCATTCGATGTTAAATTTGACATCAGTGATGGGTACACATCGACCCAAACCATATCCGCACCAGCAAATTCAGATACTATAGTCAGCTTTGCTCTTTGGACCGCAAGGTATTTTGGGACTTTTAACACCAAGTGTTCAACCCGTTATACTGAAGACCTGAATCCAAGCAATGACAAAGTAACCGGCACGGTCCGAGTAAGATTTTACGATGTTGGTGCATACGAGATTACAACACCCCAAGACACCCAAATCCTTGCTTCATTGCCGGTTACTGCTAAAATCAAAAACTATTACACCCGCACCGCATCCTGCTCGACCCGATTTATCATTCGCGACACCAACGGCACAACTGTATTCAATCAGGTGTATTATGATTCAGGAATGCTACCCGAAAGCATCCGAATGATTAACTTCGGAGATTTCTCTGGTCAACTTGGCAAATATTATACTCAAGTATATACTAAACTTGCCTTTGACGACAACCCGGCGAACGATACAATCTCGGATTGGTTTGTTTCCTTCCTTGCCGCGCCGGTTTTGACTTCGCCTTCCCAATCAGGGACCTTAAGGACCCAAACACCTTTTTTTGATTGGGAGGATGTCGCCGGTGCCTTGCATTATCACTTCCAAATCGATAATGATATTGACTTCTCATCGCCTAATATCGAAACGGTTATCGATAACAGTTCGCAATACCAAGTGCCAGCTCCGGGTTTGAGTTATGGAGTATATTATTGGCGTGTTTGTGCTGGACTTCCTTATAGTTACTGGTCAGATGTAAGAGAACTTATCCTCGAACCGACTCTCAGTTGGATACGTATTAACAATGATGTTCCAAGTTTAGCTCCTGGCAAAGGTGTTAAAGATGGTGGTGCATTAGTTGCAATCCAAGAAAATCTATATGCTTTCCGCGGCAATAAGTCAAACGAATTCTATTTTTACAATGACACATCCTGGATTGGCAAAGAATCAATGCCATACGGTAAAAAACCGAACGACCCATGGTCATATAACAAGAAAAAAATTGCTAAAGGCGGTGCCTTTGGTTATGACGGCGCGAACACAATCTACGCAATCAAAGGTAATAATACTCGAGAATTCTGGGCGTACGATATTACAAACGACTTGTGGACTCCGAAAGCATTTGTGCCAACCAACCTAAAAGGTGGTTCATCTCTTGCCTATTACAATGGCAAAGTCTATCTATTAGCTGGTGGTCAGAAAAGAGGAGTCCATAATTTCTATATCTATGATATCGCAACTAATGTCTGGACTTCCGGCGCTGATATTGAACTCGGACCATTTAGCAAACTATGGAGAGATGGCAGTTGTGTTACGGTTATGGATAGTATAATCTATGCACTCAAAGGAGGCGATAAATATAACGCATTCTTTGCTTATAATGTTACCGGCAACTCTTGGTCTGAAATCGAATCAATTCCTATTGTGGATAACCTGTTTGGTAAGTCGAAGAAAGTTATCGTAAAAGATGGCGGAGCAATAACGAGTGGCGACTCGACAATCTACGCAATCAAAGGCGGTGGCGCGAATGTGCTCTGGAAATATACCACCTCTAATGGTTGGACATCTTTAGAAACGATCCCGAGATTAAACAAGAAGAGTGTTCCTAAGAGCGGCGCTGCCATAGCTTATGCTAATCGCAAAGTGTATCTCTTAAAAGGTAATAATACAATTGAATTCTGGCAATACGTTCCTAGTCAGGGGACTACTTCGTTACCGCTCATAATGACCAACGGGATAATGACACAACCATCACAAATTGTGCATCCATTTCGCCTTTTAGAGAATTCGCCGAATCCATTCAAATCGCAAACTGCTATTCGCTATTCATTACCTGCTGAAGGTAAAATTCTGTTGCAAATTTATAACATTACTGGAAGATCAGTTAAGACTTTAGTAAACGCTAATATGAAACCCGGCGTCTATTCGGTGATCTGGAATGGCAAAGACGAACAAGGGAACAAAGTTGCTTCTGGCGTGTACTTTTACACAATAAAATCTGAAAGGAACGCACCAAACATACAGAAGAAGATGTTGATGCTCAGATAAATTTACGATTTATCTTCCAATCTCTTAATCTTCAATCCGTTTTTTTGAAAGGGATAGTCTAATAACTTTTCCTAATCTTATTAGAAATCCTATTCAAATATCTGGCCAATGATTTATTTCTTTATTTACCGCTATTTTTATGATGCTTTTTATTTCTAATCAAGTTAACTCTCTTATTACTAAGGTTGTTATGGTTTTTTATATCTATTTTTATATGATTATTAACCCCTGCCCGGCACATGCCCTGCCATGAATGGGTAGTTTGACCGTAGCATGCGGTTGGCAAGTAGGCATGCTCCCGGCATGTTTTGGTTTTCCAAAAAAGCGTTGTTTCTCATCAAAATTACCTATTTTACTTATAAAAATACCGTTTATTCTTTACCCCTTCCAATGCAAAAAAAGGAAAGTTTCACAATATCAAAATTACATAAAATCGCATTTTATAAGTATTCAGTATTTATCAAGATGTAAAAATGGCGATTTCTTAGTATTTTCAGCGTATTCATTGACATAACGAAAAAGTCAGTTTATAATATTATACTGGATTTTAAAAGGCAAAAAATGGCGATTTCAGGAATTTTTTATTCTTTATATAATTTCGTTTATAAATTTTATATTGTTAATATAAATTTTGGAGTATTTAATGAAAAGAAAAATTGTATTCCTCTTACTAATACTATTTAGTCTTAATTTTTCTTTGCCAGGTGCAAAATATTTAATTATCACCCATGATAATTTTTATAATGCAATCCAACCATTAGCCCAATGGAAACATAAAAAAGGCGTACCGGTTAAAACCGTAAAACTTTCTGAGATTGGCGCAACCCCTGAGTCAATCGGACGGATTAAAAACTATATCGTTAACGCTTATAATACCTGGAATCCCAGACCCGAATATGTTCTATTAGTTGGCAGTCCAGAATACATTCGCACTGATCTCAACCTCTATGACGACTTCTACGCTAATATGACCGGTGATTATAAGATGGAAATTTCAATCGGTCGCTTTCCGGATAGCACGGTAAGCCAGTGTAGTGTTATTGTGGCTAAAACCCTTGCTTATGAGCGAACTCCTTATACCGCTGATACACTCTGGTATAAGAAAGGCACTTGTATAATAAGAGAAGATGGTAGTATATACCCTGATACAATTTATTGGAACGATTCCCGTTATATTTATGGGCTATGGTTAAATGCCGGTTATGTTCATGTGGATACATTTTCCCGATTAGCCGGAGATTCTGCAATTGATGTAGTTCAGGCGATTGATAATGGCAGGGCTTTCGTAACTTTCCGTGGCCAAGGTCTTGTTAATTGGTGGTCACCTTTTGCTTTTTTCCCCGACCAAACTAATAATGGTTTTAAACTGCCGATTATTGTTTCAGGAACTTGTGCTACAATGAGGCTTGAACCAGGCGGGGCGTATCTTGGTGAAAATTTCTTAAGAGCTGGGACAACGACAAATCCCAAAGGGGCAGTCGCTTTTCTCGGAACAACAAATTCCGCCAACCCCCCAGGACTTGCCAGGCTTCGGGGAATGGTGACGACTAATATATTCAAAACTATCTTTGTTGACAATATGTATAAATTAGGCGATGCTCTGAAACGAGCGAAATTTATTAGCGACTCAATAAGTCCGAGCGGCTGGAGTTCCACTCGTTATCGTGAATGGAATATGTTAGGTGACCCGGAACTTAATATATGGACCAGACCTCCAAAAACATTGGTTGTAACCCATGATTCAGTAATTCCTCGTAATGCAACGAGCTTATCTGTTACTGTAACAAGAAGCGGGACTCCAATTCAGAACGCTTTAGTATGCATAATGAAAGATACAATCCTGTATCAAACCGGATATACTTTAGTAAATGGTGTAAAAACATTCTCAATCACCTTAAATGACACGGGTAGAATTTATCTGACCGTGACTGCGCAGAATTGCCGTGTTTATGAAGGTTCGATTCGGGTTAGAGCATCTGGCATTGAAGAAGATTCAAAATGCACGATACAAAATTCCAAATACCAAATCCTCCCTAATCCCTGTCGCGATTTTGTAACGATTAATAATTCGAAATTAGAAATTCAAAATTCGGCAATATATTTGTATGATGTTCAGGGGCGACGCATAGAAAATTCGAAATTCGAAATTAAGAATTCGAAATTAGATTTAAGGAATCTGCCATCTGGTGTTTATATGGTTTTAATTAAAAATGAAAAAGAAGATTTTTTAGGGAAATTAGTTAAACGTTAATATGTGTATAGTATTTTTTGGGAAGGAGTAATTATATAATGAAACGGTTTTTATTATTGACTCTTACTTTATTTAGTCTTAGCTTTGCCGCAGGGGCAAGGTATTTAATTATCACTCATGACAATTTCTATAATACGATTCAGCCCTTAGCCCAGTGGAAGCAGAAAAAAGGTGTAGCAACAAAAGTTGTAAAACTTTCTGAAATTCCTGCTAATCCCTCTGACATAAGTTTAATAAAAAATTACATTGTTAATGCTTATAACACTTGGAACCCTAGACCCGATTATGTTTTGTTAGTTGGTGCGTCGCCTACATATATTAATACTGATGCAAGCGCAGACGACTATTATGGTAATATGACTGGTGATTATAAGATGGAGATTCCCGTTGGGCGTTTACCTTGCACGAATGTGAGCGAATGTAGTCTTATGGTTTCAAAAACACTTGGATATGAACGAACTCCTTATGTTTCTGACCCAAACTGGTTTATAAAAGGAACGACGATTGTCAAAGAAGACGACGACCCTATTGATGATTCAATTTACTGGGCTGATGCACGATATTGTGCTTCGCAAATGCGAAATGCGGGATTTGCCCATGTTGATACTTTTTCAAGGCTTTTAGGAAATAATGCAGCAAATGTTGAAAATGCTATAACTGATGGCAGAAGTTACGTTGTATATCGTGGATATTGGGGAGGCGGAGTTAATTGGGCCTCCCCATTTGTAGTCGACGTTAATAATATGAACTGTGGTTTTAAATTGCCAATAGTCATATCAGGCACTTGCACAAATATGAGTCTTAGTGGTAGCCTATATCTCGGTGAAAAATTTATGAGGGCTGGCACTGTAACTAACCCTAAAGGAGCTGTCGGTTATTTTGGCACGACACAAGCAGTAAGTGATGTCGCTAGATTTAGAGGGGCTGTTTCCAAAGGTTTTTTCTGTGCTCTTTTTTCAGAAAAAACAGATAAACTCGGCGATGTCGCGAAGAGAGCAAAATTTATCCTCGACTCAATATATACTGGACAGCCAGGTTATTCCTCAGCGCGCTATCGGGAATGGAACCTTTACGGCGACCCAGAATTAAACCTCTGGACTTCGACACCAAGAGTTTTGACGGTTACTCACGATACGATAATTTTCAGCGGTGGGCAGACGTATAATGTAACTGTAAAAATTGGCACTGCACCTCTCTATGGTGCAGCGGTATGTTTAATGATGGATACTGTTATTTATCAAACTAAATATACGAACAGTTCCGGCATCGCTTCTTTTTCAATCACTCCACCAGCACCGGAAACGATATCGGTTACCGTCACTGCCAAAAACTGCGCCCCTTATGAAAAGAATGTGATTGTAATACCCGGTGGCTTAACTCATGATGTCGGTGTTCTTTCTATCATCGAACCGGTTAGTAACGTTGCGGCAGGAAACGTTGTTTATCCAAAAGTCCTGATTAAGAATTTCGGAACCGTAAGAGATACCTTCCCGGTAACATTTAAAATCGGTTCAGTTTATACTCAAACAATTTCTCAGGTAATTTTAGCTGCCGGTGACACAGTAACAAAAACATTTTCTATACCATGGACCGCAGTTATGGGCAATTATCAGACTAAAGCTTATACTGCCCTTAGCAGTGACCAGTGGCGAGGTAATGATACCGCGTTTGGTTCATTTAATGTTGTTGCCGCCCACGATGTTGGAGTTACAGCAATTCTCGCACCAAAAGATACAATTGCCAACAACATAACGATTACCCCCAAAGCAATCATTCAAAACTTTGGTGGAAATTCAGAAAGCTTCAACGCCACATTTAAAATCAACGGTGGCTATTCGCAAACCGTATTGGTAAATCTTAGCGTTGGCATAACTGATACAATAGACTTCCCTAACTGGACTTCAAGTATCGGCAGTTATACGACTCAGTGTTATTCAAGTTTAGGTACCGACGGCAATCATTCAAATGACACCATCAACGGTAGTGTTTACGTTCGCTCGGAATTTCTGGTTGAAGGTTTTAACGAGACAGCTTTCCCGCCCTCGGGATGGACAAGTACCATCCTTTCTGGCACAGTAAACTGGGACCGTGCTACTTCTGGAAGCACGCCGCCTTGCACACCATATGAAGGAGCTGGAATGGCATTTTATAATTCTTATAGCGCACCGACTGGTAATGGAGCACGACTCCTATCTTCACCAATTGTATTAGGTTCATCACCAATAAATATCCAAATAAAATTTAACATGTATCACGATGACCAGTATCCGGGCGGAACCTATGGTCCAGACAGTGTAATTGTTGAATATTCAACTAACGGCACAACTTTTAATCGAATTGCTGGATTTAGGCGTTATGAACCGACTAATGGTTGGAGCGAGCATGCTTTAACAATCGGACCATTCAGCGGAACAATTTACATCGCTTTTCGTGCGTTCAGTGAATATGGTGATAATATCTATGTCGATAACGTGCGGGTGATGTTACCACCGCCCGGTGATGTCGGAGTGTATTCGATTCAATCGCCGCAAGGAAGAATTCCTTATGGGACGCCTCAGGATGTTATCGCAACGCTGAAGAATTATGGCGGCAGTCAGGCGACTTTCCCGTCACGGGCTACGGTTACGGATAGTATCTTAGGAACAACCGTATTTACAAAAGATACAACACTTACTTTGAATTTAAGTGAAACTGCTCAAATCGATTTTGGTCAATTCACCCCTCAAACAAATAAAATCTACAAAGTCGTGGTATATACTGCGTATAACGCGGACGCTTACCGTAGTAATGACACAATGAAAACACGCGCTCGCACCACTCCTAACAGTGAACCGGATGGCGCAGGATATACTTACCAGTCGAATCAGGATGCGGCATATGGTGATACTGCTACATATAATTGGTTCGATGCCACTACTGGAACCCTGCTCTCGGGCTGGACACCAAATGCCGAGGACGGTAATTTAACTGTCACTTTGCCGTTCTCGTTCCCGTTCTACGGGCAATCTTTAAGTTCAATTAATGTTTCTACAAATGGATTTTTGCAAACACCGACCACTTATGTAACGAACCCTAATCGATCCTTGCCGTTTTCGTCAATAAACAATTTTATTGGTGGACTTTGGGACGATTTGGATATCCGTTCTGCCTATGCTCCTGGCAGTAGAGCTTATCAGTACAACGACCCAAGTAATCAGTTTGTCGTTTTTGCTTATGAAAGCGTTCCCCGATTCAACCAGGTTACCCAACGTAACTCATTTGAAATTATTCTTTATCGTGATGGTCGGATTAAATATCAATATCGTCGAGTCGCTACTGTTTGTCAAACCGGCAGTACAATTGGTATTCAAGGTGGAACCGGCACTAATAACTATTATCTCCAATATGTTTTTGACGGCACACCTGCTTCGCATGTCCCAACTAATGGCACCGCAATTCTTTTCTCCCCAAGTATCGATGTCGGCACTTTACAGATCCTATCCCCTGCTAATGCGGTTGATTCCGGCGCGGTCGTGATACCGTCAGCAGTCGTGCATAATTATGGCCCAACCCGTCAGTCGCTCGATATCAAGTTTGATATCAATGATGGTTATACCCATACCAAAAGCATCTCAGTTCCATCGCTGTCTGATACAACTATCTACTTTAATTCATGGACCGCAAGATACTTTGGAACTTTTACGACCAAATGTTCAACTCGATTTGCCCAAGACTTAAATACTGGCAATGATAAAACATCCGGGACCGTCCGGGTGAGATTTTACGATGTCGGTGCTTTCGAGATAGTATCACCCAACGACACGCAATTCATTAGCTCTTTACCCGTTACCGCCAAAATTAAAAACTATTATACCCGCACCGCATCCTGCTCAACCCGATTCGTGATTCGCGACACACTTAGCGTAATTCAATTCAACCAGGTGCGTTATAGCGCTGGAATATTACCGGAGAGTATCAGAACAATTAGCTTTGGTAATTTCAATGCTTCGCTTGGGAAATATTACACTCAAGTTTATACCAAGCTTGCAACCGATGACAACCCATCCAACGATACAATCTCGGACTGGTTCGCTTATGCCCTTGCCTTCCCAGTTTTAAGCTCGCCCGCTCAATCAGAATCGGTTAGGACGTCAACGCCTTTATTTACATGGCAAACCGTCAGTGGTGCTTCAAGGTATCAAGTGCAAATCGATAATGACAACGATTTCATGTCGCCTGATATAGATATAAATGTGTATTCACCACAATACCAGGTACCGGCACCGGGTTTGGATCTCGGAGTATATTATTGGCGTGTCCGAGCCGGACTTCCGTATGGTTGGTGGTCTGAAATAAGAGAATTTATCATTAGCCGTACTCCCACGTCAGCAATGTGGACACGCATTAGTGCTAATGTACCGACTCTAGCGCCAGGTAAATTAGTCAAAGATGGTGGTTCTTTAATGGCGGTTCGCGACAGCCTTTATGCTTTCCGCGGTAATAAATCTAAGGAATTCTACTTGTACAATGGCTCATCCTGGATTAGAAAAGAATCAATTCCGTTTGGAAAGAAACCGAATGATATCTATGCATTTAACAAAAAAACTGTTGCAAAAGGCGGGGCGCTCTGTTTCGATGGTTCGCAAAAAATTTATGCGACCAAAGGTAACAGCACGCGCGAGTTCTGGGTCTATTATATCTTGAAAGATAGCTGGGCTGCAAAAGCATTTGTCAGTGTACCAAAAGGACTCAAAGGCGGCACTTCAATTGTTTACTATAATGGTAAAGTTTATCTGTTAGCGGGCGACCAAAGGTATGGCGAATCTAATTTCTTTGTCTATGATACTACCGCTAATACATGGTCACCTTTGCTTTCCGCACCAATGGTTGATTATAAACCGTACAAAGACGGCAGTTGTGTAACTCTTCTCAATGGCAAAATCTACGCCCTTAAAGGAAGCGGTAAGCATAATTATTTTGCGGAATATAATATTGCTACCAATACTTGGACTAATAAAGAAACAATTCCTCTCCTTCACCCGCGAATCTGGAAAAAGAACACTGTCAAATCTGGCGGGGCAATTGCAAATGATGGCAGTAAAATCTATGCCACCAAAGGCGGTGGTAAAAATGAATTCTGGCGATATACCCCAGGCACGCCTGGAATTTGGACCGCAATTGATACGATTCCTAAACTCAATAGCAAATCGGTTACTAAAATCGGCGCTGCGCTTGCGTATGCAGATGGTAAGGTCTACTTATTGAAAGGAAATAATACCGATGAGTTCTGGCAATACACTCCGGCGAGCGATGTTGTAACAGTCACCCCGTCAACTACCCAGTCGGTCATGACAGAAAATACAATGAGCATATTAAAACCTAATTTTGAGATAACCCCGAATCCAATAAAAGATAATTACTCACTCCGCTTTAATGTCCCTGTTTCTGGTAAAGTTATGATAAGTCTATTTAACAGCACTGGCCAGCTTATCGAAACTATGTTAGACGATTATCTAAATGCTGGTTCTTATTCAATCAAAATTCAACCCGAAACGGGCGAAATTCCAAAGGGGATTTATTTCTTACGTTATAAAGATATCAATAATAAATTCGAAATAAAACTTATTAAATTATAAAAAATGGAGGAACAATGTATAAACTAAACAAAATAATACCCATTGCAATTTTAACAATTGCATCACTTGCTTTAGCGCAACCAAATTTAATCACACCAACAAATGGTTCTTGGGTTTACAGCCAGATTCCGTTCTTTGACTGGACCGATGTCAGTGGCGCAAGTAACTATCGTCTCCAAGTCGACTATAACCCTACTTTTCCATCACCAATAATTGATGCAGCTTCACTATTATCTTCTGAATATCAAACACCCGAATTTAACCCAATTCCTGAAAGTCTTTATTATTGGCGAGTTTGGGATGACTTCTCTATCCAATGGAGTGAAGTGTGGAGTTTTCGTGTTGAACTCAAGGGACCAGACCCAATTGCACCTACACCTGATGCAGTGATTAATGACCCAACACCGACTTTTATTTGGTATCTGCTTCCCGGTGCGTTAAAATACCGTTTAATCGTTATTCCAAATGGAAGTGTAACACCGGTGATTGATGATTCGACGCTAACCGATACAACTTTCACACAATTAACCGGCTTAGCGGAAAACACTTATAACTGGCAAACACAAGCAAAAGATAGTTTTGGACACTGGAGTAGTCTTAGTGACGCTTGGGCATTTACGCTTGATATTTTACCAGCTGGTTGGGCGCAGAAAGAATCAATGCCCAGTCCGGGCGCGCCTAAAAAATATGTTAAAGATGGCGCTTCAATGGTTGGAGTTTCGCTTGCAACTAAGGATGGCGAAAATGCGTTGTATGCCTTCCGTGGAAGCAAATCTAAGGAATTATGGCAATACGTTACAGCGTGGGTACAAAAAGAATCATTGCTTTATGGTGTAAAACCAGACAAGCCGACAAAAATTAATAAGAAAGCAGTTGGTAAAGGTGCCTCGCTCTGTTACGACGGTGCAAACATCATCTATGCAACCAAAGGAAATGGCACAACTGAATTCTGGGCTTATTATATCTTGGAAGATAGCTGGGCTGCAAAAGCATTTGTGCCGGTTCCAAAAACGCTCAAAGGCGGAACATCAATCGCTTATTACGATGGTAAGGTCTATTTATTAGCTGGTGGTCACAAACCAACTGACCCAACTAACTTCTATGGCTATGATGTGACGTCTAACACTTGGAATTCCTTACTAGGAGTGAACCTTGGTCCAACTTATAAACCATGGAAAGATGGCAGTTGTCTTACTGAACTTGAAGGAACAATCTACGCATTAAAAGGCGGCGGCAAAGCCAATTTATTTTTTGCTTACGATATTGCTGGTAATACCTGGACACCCGCTGAATCAATACCAATTATGGATAGTATATTCGGAAAATATAAGAAGGTTTTAGTTAAAGACGGCGGTACAATGACATCTGGCGATGGTGTAATATATGCTGTCAAAGGTGGTGGTGCCAACGTATTCTGGAAATATACTAACGCTGGCGGATGGATACGGCTCGAATCAATACCGAGACTTCATAAGAAATCGGTTCCTAAAACTGGCGCTGCACTTGCTTATGCGAATGAAAAGATATATCTCTTAAAAGGAAATAATACTCCTGAATTTTGGGCTTATACCCCAGCTGCAACAGGACTCGCGCGGGTAAACCCGACAAGAAATATTCCGTTAATGGCAAATACTACACCTATCGCAAAGCACAATAATAACCTGACTGTTAACACATTCTCGAATACTATTCGTTACACTGTACCAGTAGCTAGTAAAGTAACTATAAAACTCTACAATGCGATTGGCAGATTAGTTGAAACAATGCACAATGGTTATCTTAATGCTGGAACCTATACAATGAATATTTCACGCATTGCTAGCGGTGTTTACTTCTTACAGTATGAACATAATACTACCCGTGAAGAAATTAAACTGATCGTTCAATAATCTGATAAAACTAAAAGATAAGGGCCCGAGTCGGGCCCTTTTTAATTTTTCAGAGTGGTAAATCCCTTTGTCTGCTCCAAACCTTATGCTGATTTCTACTCTTTAATCTACACTTGGATTTATATTATTATATACTATAATATTTACTTTGGTCTTTACTGTTAATCAGGTTAAAAAATGCGCCCTTGGAATGTCATAGAACTGATTGTCTATTTTACTATGATCTTTACTCCTCACCGGTATCAAGCCCTACCATGAATACTCGGGTTGACGGTAACATACAGTAAACATATCACGGGCTAGCCCCTTTTGTAACCATCTTGATAAAAACAGGTTTAATCTTGACAGGAGTTGTAATTAATTTATAATTATAGGATTTAAAGTCCTTTTTTCATCTAACAAATGAATAATAAAGAGAATAATAAAACTATATCAGATAAACATGAATTAAGACGAGACGTAACGGTTTGGGGCTCCTTTATGTGGGGCTATGCCGACGTAGGTGCAGATGTTTATGTGGCTTTAGGACTGGTCATGGCGGCTGCACAAGGAGTTGCCAACCTAGCATTTGCGGCAGCTGGACTTGTATATATCATGATTGGACTCTGCTATACTGAGCTCGCTTCAGCCTATCCAGTAGCAGGCGGAGGCCATTATTATACGCTGCGCGGGTTAGGCGATTTTTGGGGGTATGTCGCAGGGATCGCGTTATTACTGGACTATACTGTTGATATTGCTTTATTCGCTTATGCGTCAGCCGGATACGTAAATTTTTTCTTTCCGAGTATCGCTCGGTTTTCGGTAACAATCGGACCGTTCGCTAATATTAATCCGCTTTGGTGCTTGGAAGCATTATCAATCATCGCATTTCTGATTTGGCTCAACATTCGCGGTGTCCGTGAATCTTCTATGCTCAACGAAATATTAGGCGCCGTTGACATTGTGACTGAGTCATCAATCATCGTTATGGGTTTTTTATTTGCCTTTAAACCCGAGGTTCTAACCGATCACTGGATATACGCTTTGCGTCATTGGAACTGGCATAACTTTATGTATGGATCATCGCTCGCTATCATTTCTTATGTCGGACTGGAATCAATTTCCCAGGCGGCTCAAGAAACCCGTCGCCCGGCAACGATTATTCCCAGGTCATCGATTGCTTTGATTTTTACCGTTTTTATTTTTGCCACTGCATTTTCAACTGTGGCATTAGGTATTCCCGGAGCAATGGAAGCAATTACGAACAATATTGGCAATCCGGTTGCGGTTCTAGCGGAGCGTATTCCTATCATCGGTATCGTTGCTGGTCCGTTTGCCGCGATTCTGGGCGCTACAATATTATTGATATCTTCGAATTCCGGCGTGATGGGTGCATCCAGGGTCACCTATTCAATGAGTGAACTAAAACTAATTCCCAAGTGGTTTGATAAGGTTCATCCAAAATACCGGACCCCCTATCGAACCATCGTTATTTTCTCATTGGTTGCTGTAATTGAAGTAATTTTATCCGCGCTTACTCCAAAAGCGATGGATACTCTAGGTAATATGTATGCATTTGGTGCCTCAACCGGTTATCTTTTAGTTTTTATTGCATTGGTGGTGTTACGATTTAAAGACCCTTACACTCCCCGTCCTTATAAAATGCCAGTAAATTTAAAGGTCAATTATCATGGTGAGAAAGTCGATTTCCCGATTTTAGGAGTATTCGGGTTACTTGGTGTAAGTTTAATTCTATTTGAAGTCATTCTTACCCATCCAATCGGTCGAATCGCTGGTCCGTCATGGGCAATATTGGGCATTATTATCTATTTTCTCTATCGCCGACATAAAAGATTACCAGTTTTGCGAAGTATCAAACACAATTGGGAGCAGAAACAGATTGAAGTTTTGACTTCAGCCGAAGAATTTGAATTAGCTGAGAATTACAAACAGGCTCTCCTTGACCGAAACAAACGACTCTCAAAACAGACGAAAGAAAACCATAACAACTATAAACCTGATAACACTAAAGATTAATAATGATTACTCCACGCCTCTTAAAATTATCACCGCTTGACTGGTATAAACTCCTTTCCAGTGTTGCGTTCGTCGTTTTGGGCGGGTTTATCATTATTCGCTTTCTCTCAGCATCTTCTAAAAGATATGTAACACCATTAATTATCGGTGGGTTAATTTTCGCTTACGGACTTTACCGGCTGATTGCCGCTTATCGTAACCTGCGTCGTTTACTTAATGCACGAGAGGACTCCCGAAACAAAAGGTTTACCCGATGAGTAATATACCGATACCTGCTGCTCATATCACATTCGTTGGCGCACTAATAGCTCTAATTTTTACCGTCGCAATGATTTTAATCATCCGATGGCTATTAGCGGTTCCACCACCAATACCAGCTATCGCCGCTCACGCCAAACGAACTGTTTCGGCAATTCGTAAGATTGTCGTGCCGACCAATATGGCAACTAATTGGGAAAGGGCGGTTGAACTTGCGTGCCGGCTCGGTGAAGCTCAGAAAGCCGAGATTGTACTGACCTATGTTATCGAAATCCCTTTTACCCTCTCGCTTGATGCAAGCATGCGCAAAGCCGAAAAATCAGCCGAAGAAATATTAAAAAGAGCCGCTGAGATTGTTGCAAATCACGAATTGCCCGCCCGGATCATTATCGAACGGGCTCGCCAGACCGGAGAAGGTATTGCCCGGTTGGCAAAAGATGAGGATGCCGATTTAATTGTAATGGCGACTCCTAAGGCGAAAAGAGGTATGCCCGGCATGACGATGCGTAACATTGAAATACTCTTGCATAGAGCGCCCTGTGAGGTTATAATAGATGCAGTTTCTTATCTTAGTCAAATTGATGAGGAACCTTTGAGCGCTGAACAAGTAACAATCGAAAAAACGGAATAAGATTATAAAAAATTCGTCTGTTGACAACAAAGGAGCAGTAACGTGAAAATTATTATTTGCGGTTGCGGGAAAGTCGGTTCCAAAATTATTGAAATTATGCTCGAGCAAAAGCACACATTGACTGTAATTGACCGCGATGCTGATGTGGTTCGGCAAATCGATGCGATTAAATTGGAAGCAATTACTGATATTCAGTTCATTACTGGCAATATTGTTGACCAGGACATTTTAGTTAAAGCCGGCATCGAAAATGCCGATGTATTTTTAGCACTTACCAATGACGATAACGCCAACATATTATCCGCTCAAGTTGCCAAGGAATTATTTAAGGTGAAACGTGTCATTGCTTCGGTCAAAGACCCGGTACGGGCAAGAGCTTTTACCGATGAACTCGGGCTCGATACGATCTGCGGAACTGATCTCATCGCAGAACAAATCAAGAAAAAGATTGGAGTTAAATAAATGTTTATCATAATTACCGGGGCAGGTCGAGTGGGTTATAATTTAGCCAAAGGGCTGCTTGCCGAAGGTCACGAATTAGCGCTGGTCGAAAAAGATAAGGCGAGATTTCAAGCATTATCCGACGAATTCGGTGAAACTGTAATTTACGGTGATGCATCAAACGCTTTTACACTTAAGCAGGTCGGTGCTAATCGTTGTGACTTACTCGTCGCGACTGCGGGCAATGATGAAGACAACCTTGTAATATGCCAGATGGCGAAGATTGTATATATGGTGCCAAGGACTTTAGCGCGGGTTAATGACCCCAAGAATGAAGTCTTATTTACCAAGCTTGGGATTGACCAAGTAGTTAATACGACCAATATGATAAGCGCTATGATTGGGCACAAATTGGGCACAAGTTTTCTTTGCGAACTCCTTTCTTTCCAAAATGCTGAGATTGTACAGGTCGAAATACCGGGCGGTTCGTCAATCATCGGCAAGCCGGTTAAAGATTTAGCTTTACCTAAAGATACTTTATTAATCGCATCGATCCGTAATGAACAGGTAGCGGTCCTAAAAGGTGAAAGCACGATACTGGCTGGCGACACGCTCATTGTTCTCACCAATAAATCAGGCGAAGAGACTTTACGTAAATTAATATAATAACTTAATGAAAATCAGCCAATTACTGAAAGACGAATTGATTGAACCGAATCTAACTCTCGCCGAGAAGAATGCGGTCCTTGAATATCTGGTGAAGTTAGCATCTTCTTCGATTAAAGAAAAATCTTCGATTGAACCTGATGTAGTCCTGCAAGCATTAAAAGATAGGGAAGCGATGATGAGTACCGGTATTGGAAATGGGGTAGCGATACCACATGCAAAAGTAGAAGGGCTTAACTCGCTAATCCTCATATTTGCTAAATCAAACAACGGTATAGATTTTCAAGCATTAGATGAAGCACCGGTACATATAATTTTCTTAGTAATCGCACCGCGTGCCGACGACATAGCCTCTGGTGACGTTCATCCCAGTAGCGCCAATGACTATCTAAAACTATTAGCCGCAATTTCTCTATTGCTTAAGAAAAAAAAGAATCGCACTGCTCTACTCGAGGCAAATACAAAAGCTGAAATAATGGCAGCAATTAAAACAGGTGAACAACTTTAGTAAAAACCGGTAAATTCATAAAAGTTAAGTAAAAATTTATCGCCTCGCGGTTTTCCCTTGCCGAAAAGTGCGGGAGAAAAACCAAACGATCCCAACGATGATTAAAACTCCAATTACAATATCACCTTTACGGAAATATTTTTCAATTACTTTCCAGTTCTGCCCAAGCACTCTTCCAACCCAAGCCAGCGCCAAACACCACGGCACTGAACCGATAAAGGTGTAAAGACAAAACTTTTCAAATTTCATCCGGCTAATCCCAGCCGGTAATGAGATAAAGGTTCGGATAATGGGTAGCAGACGACTGATAAAAATCGCACCGTCACCATAATGTTTAAAAAATCGGTCAGCACGGTCTAAATCGTGTTTGGTTATGAGCACGTATTTACCACATCGTTCGATGAATGACCGACCACCCCAATAACCTACCGCATACGCCGCAATTGAGCCAACTAAACATCCTAACGCACCGGCTAAACCAACCAAAATAAGATTCAGTTTTGCTGGAAACAGAACTCCATTTACTATAATTGTTGTGGTTAAAGTACCGGCAAATGGCATGATAATTTCACTTGGCAATGGTATGCATGCTGACTCGATTGCCATTAAAAATACAACTCCGAAATAACCAAAGACCGAAATCTGATGTATAATCCAAGCACCGATCGATTCTAAAATTAAATGAATCATATTAAGTGCTAAGCGTAATCGAAAAAACCTGTTTTGTCAATTATCGATTCTTTTTCTCGTATCGGTTATAATTCTTACTCTTTCATAGTTTTTTTTCCTGCATTCGCAAGAGTATGGCAGCGTGCTTTCATTAGAATTCTTTTTCTTAAAGATATCCTATTCGCTCGGTCAAAGAAAAAAGCGTACCTACATTTAGTAGGTACGCTTTTAATTTTAGACCCCGATTATTTATTTCAGTTTATATGTGATTGTCTGCCCAATCCAAACTCTTACTGGTTTTTTCTGTTGAAGCGCGGGTGAGAATTTACTTGAAGCGATATAATCAACTGCGGCTGAATCGAGTATTGGGTAACCGGAACTTCTAAGCACAGCAATTCGCATAACTGCACCATCATAATCTAATAATGCTTTTATCATCACCGAGCCCTCATATCCAAAACTACGCGCCGCTTCTGGATATACCAGTGGTGGTTTATGAAGCCACTTCGGCTCCACTTCATGAGGTATGTAAGCATTCATTGGGGGTAGTGATTCTACCATCAGTATGCCACTTCCCGTACCGGTAGTGTCAAGTGCACCGGTACCAGAAATTTCTGATTGAGTAGCTGAAGCTTCCTGCTGCGCCATCGCGTCCGGAACTGGTTTTGGAACGCCCACGCTTGGCGCAGCTGCTCTTGCCCCAGCTGCGGTTGGGATTTCTGCACCAGTAATTGATGGGGGTGGACCTAATTGAGCATAAGTTACACTTATTACTCTTTTACCTAACGTTGCACCTAGTTCTTTTGCTTTACGTTCACTTTGCCATTGTTGGAATTTGATAAATCCAAATATTACAAAGATAATTAAGAATATTGCTCCATTGGTTATGTAATAAGCGTTGCGCAAGTATTTTGCATAGAAATTTTGCAAGGGACTCTTTTTCCCAATCGCAGGAAAACAAAACTCGTTCATGATATTTTGATTTTGCATACTCCTATCCACCTTTCGGTCTAGTCGCTTTTTCTTCGTGCGGAATGATGCTGAAACGCTGGATACCGGTTGCTTGTATCTGGTCCATGACACGAACCATATCTTGGTAGAGTGATTTTTGATGAACATCAACTAGTACGGTTAATTTTGACACTTTTCGTTTAATAAATTTAGTTAATTTTTCAAGACTGTCTAAAGATTTACGGGCACGTAATGCTTCTAATTGTGCTAAGAAATCAAGACCACCTGGTTGTTTTTCGACATTCTTCTTTTCTTCGACCAAAAGGTAAGCCTCGATTGAATCGATATCAATCGAATTCGGTTTCTCATCTGCCAATTGTTTAGTAGTCTGCCCAATTGAATCGATAAAAATTGTTATCACATTCGATTGAGCGGTTAAAACGGTCCCCTTAGGCGGCAGAGCAACTTCAATTGCTTGCGGTTCGCGGAACACCGTCGTAGTCATAAAAAAGATAACCAAAAGGAATGCGATATCAACCATTGGGGTCAGGTCATTAACAAATTTAGCCCTGCGTTTTATACCGCCTTTTCCATGAGATATTGCTGCACCTTCTCCGCCTGCCATATCATCCTCCCTTTTTCATGAACGTATACGATCCACGTTCTTCAAGAATTGTCATCATACTGAATCGCAGCATATTAACATTAGGATCTTGAAGCATCGCCATAAGACGTAAAATCATACCTGATTCGACATTCTTATCAGCTTTAATCACTAATCGGAGTCTTGGATTTCGGGTTCGTTCCTGAATAATCATTGGAGCTAAGTTATCAAAGTTAATCGGCTGGGAAGCATCACGCCCCAAGTTCCACCAGAACATCAAACTATCTGCCCGCGCACGGAGTTGTTCTGGTGTGAATGTTTGAGCCTCCGTCATTGCAGTTTGAATTTTATCCGGTTTTTTAATGTCTTGAACCGTTAGGGCAATCGCAGAATTTCTTTTTTGACCTAGTCCGCCTTGATCGGTTGGCATTTGATAATTATTTATCATTGACAGCATGTTACCCGGGTTTATACTTTCCGCTAAACCAAAAGACCGGGCAGGAGATAAAATCGAAATAATCATAACATCCGATTCTGGTACTTTAAATGGTGAGCGAGACATTGGTAAACTTAACTGAACTGTTTCAGGCGGTCGGGCATTATAGGTACTCATAAAGAAAATAACCAGGAGAAAACCGATATCGACCATAGGGGTCATATCGAGCAATATACGCGCCCGCGGTTTTTTACGGACTGCCATAATTCATCTCCTTTACTTACAGGATCGTTCTAAGACGTCAAGTGTGTCGTAAACTGCTTCGTTTATTTCATAGTTAAATTGGTCAACACGATTGACAAAGAAATTATTGGCGACAATGCCAAGTATTGCATTAGCTAACCCACCGGCCGTATTAAATAGCGCTTCGGAAATACCACGTGCGAGCATAATCGCATCCGGAGCACCGGTGTGCGCCATCGCTTGGAACGCACGAATCATACCAATTGTCGTTCCTAAAAGTCCAATCATCGTTGCAATGGATGCAATTGTGGTTAAAGCAATTAAATTTCTTTCTAATAAAGGAGTTTCGCGACTTGAAGCCTCCTCAAATATCCTTCGGATTTCGGCTGGAGTACGAGTGACGGTGTTTCCTGATGTCACCTGCTGAAGGCCGCCCTTTAAAATAATTGCCGCAGTTCCGCCTTGTGCGTCACAGGCAGCCATTGCACCGACATAATCTTTATCCATCAGGTGTTTCATATAACTGCGCATAAATTCATTCATCGGGATTTTCCCTTTCGCACGAGATGTCGTAAAGTACCGTTCAATCATATAAGTTATTAACAGAATGAAAATATAGATGAGAGCACCAACCAGCGGTCCTCCGGCTCTAACAAATTCCGGCAGAGTTTGGAAAATTAGGAAGGTAATGATAAAGTTTGCGATATAGAGAATCAGCGTCATGAGACCGATTCGTTTAACAAAAGCGAGGGCAATACCTAACCCAATCGCTAATGCAGCTGGTAACACTAATGATAAAATTATTTTTACAATACCTGGTGCGTTATGCAACGCGCCAAAAAATCCGGACATATTAGTCCCCCTTTCTTATTAGCCCCGCACCGTTTTTTATCAGTGCTAAGGGATCCCGCATCCCTTTGAGTATTTGGAGCGGGGTGCCTGTATTATGGATTATATATATCTTCTTCCTGTTCATCTTGATAGATGTTTTCGGGTTTAAATTCAGGCACCGGCGTGGCAAGTTTTTCCAAGCCTTGTTTTGCTTCTTTGTTCTTTGGATCTAATTTTAAAACCGTATTAAATTCAGTTTTTGCTTGTTTCAGTAAGTTTTGTTGTGTACTGACATTCTTGGTTTGGTCTTTTAAAAAAGCATAAATTTGACCTAACACCAAATGACTTTGGACATCGTTAGGTTTAATCTTTATCCCTTTTTGTAAATCTTTAACTGCTTCGTCGTATTTTTTCAGTAATATATATGCGTAACCCCGATTTATATATGCGCCAACCGCCAATGTATCGAGTGCAATTTTTCTTGTGAACATCATTACTGACGAATCGAATTTTGAAACTTGGTAATAAGCGATACCAAAATCAAACGCATAGTTGCTGACTGAAAAAGAATCTAAAGTAAACGCTTTCATATATGCATCAACCGCACTGCGGCCAGAATCAATAAGCATATACGCTTTACCTAAATCAACCCAACCGTTTAAGTCATCCGGTCGGCGAGCAATCGCTTGCTCGAGGACATTCTTTGCTTCGTTCGGTTGTTTTGCTTTAAGATACAAATAGCCTAAAAACCGTAACGAACCAGCCGCGGTATCACCTTTTTCAATAGCCTTTTTAGAGTTAGTAATCGCGAGTGGGTAATTTCTGAATTGAGTGTAAATCTCAGCAAGTAATTTATATCCTTCCGGGTCAGATGGTGCTAATTCGGTATATTTCGTAAAATCGATAACCGCTTTATTGAAGGTATTGTTTTCGGTGTGGAGCTGTCCTAACGATAAATAAAGTGGTGCATAGGTTGAATCGATTGCTTTTGCTTTATCAAAAAGTTTTAACGCTTCAGCATATTCACGGTTGTGTTTAAACAGGTTTGCTTTACCAACGATTGCTGGGACAAACATCGAATCAAGCTTAAGCGCATTGGTGTATTCTTGGTCAGCCAAACTCATTGACCGTTGTTCTAAATACAGATCGGCTAGCACCGTGTGCACGAACGGGTTCTTGGGCGCTAATTTAATCGCTTCGTAATGTTCTAAAATCGCGGTCTGTTTATCACCAATTGTTTGATAGACTTGTGCTAAAGCGTGATGGATTTTAATCGGGTCGAATCCGAATTTTTGTGAGTTTTTATAATATTTTATCGCTTTCTCAAAATTGCCGGTCTTGTAATATAAATATCCTAAATTATAGTTTGCGTCCGGGTGTTTAGATTTTGCTTTCACCGCTTCTTCGAATTTAACGACCGCTTCAGCGAATCGGTTTGAATCTCTAAGCGCGATACCTTCGCTAAAAAGCTCATCGAAATTTGCGCCAAAAGTTATCGTGCTCATAATAAATATTAATATCGCGACTTTAAAGATATTACACTTATAAAAATTCATACTTCTCCTTAGATTATTGTGTACTGTCATTGATATATTTTACCGGAATCGTAATTGGCACAAACCCATTTCCAGCCATCAGTTTTTGGCCAGCCGACGAAGTGATAAAAGAGATGAAACCAGAGTCAAGACCTTTCGGTTCATTCGGAGTATAAAGATAAATATATCTGGTTAATGGATATTTTCCCGAGTGAATCGTCGATTCGTCCGGATAAACCGGCTCGCTCTTTGAATCTAAACCAATTGATAACGCTTTGACTCTTAATTCTTCTTCTAATGGACTCCATGAACGGTACAGGCGCGACGATGAAATCATCCCCACTGTATTGGTTTTATCATTAATGTGTTTAATCATATCTTCAGTCGTAGCAAATCGCCATGCTTTTTCCGTGTAATTTTGTCCATTTAAAATACTATCTTTGACATAAGCGAATGTACCGGAATTTTCCGTCCAGATACAGACTTCGATTGGTAGCGACGGACCATCGACCACCGCCCATGAGCTAATTTTTCCTGAGAAGATTTGAGCGACTTGTTCCAAGGTTAATTTTTTAACTGGATTTTTCGGATTAACGACAATTGCGATGCCGTCTTTTGCGATTTTGTATTCATTAACCGAGAAAGCGGCTTGTCGAGCTCGATTTAATTCATCTTGTGACATAGCGCGGGTTGACATTGCGATTTGGGCAGAATCAGTAAAGATCGCAGCCAATCCGATTTCCGAGCCTCCATCTAACACTAAAATTTTAGATTTTACATAAAGGTCCATAAAGGCATATGCCTGTTCCGTCATCATCGGCAAAATCTCTTCCGAACCTTTAACCGTGATATATCCAACCGTTGGGGTATTTGGTTCTTTTTTCTCGCCACCGCAGTTAAAAAAAATAACGGCTACAAAAGAAACACCAGTTAAAAATAACTTCATAAACCAATTATATTTCACGATACTATGATAATTATAATTCAATAAAATATTTTGTCAACCATTCGGCAAAAATAATCTTGTGATGCAGCTTCACCGGTAATTTTTACTTTGGGTTAAAGATATTCAATCTTTAATTTATGTCGGTCAAAGGCGACGATTTCGTAATCAGTGTTCATGGTATAGGTTTGAGTCGGACACGAATCAACACACTGCGCACAATGAATACAGCGGTCATTATGAAGGAGCATTTTGAATTTCTTTTTCGGCTTTTCTAATCCATCGCTCGAAATTGTTGTATCGGAAACTTTAATAATTTCAATCGCTTCGGCCGGACAATCACGAATACAGATCATGCAACCAATACATTTATCGGAATGAAAGACCGGTGTGCCTCGAAAATCCTTTGGAATCGGAAGCTTCTCGAAAGGATATTTTATGGTGGCAGGTTTTTTAAAAAGATGACGGAGCAATTCAGGGAAAAAAGCGCCAAGTTTTGTTTTCATAGTAATATTCCTTTCAAAATGATGGCAATTAATAGCTGCAATACCGCCAAAGGAGCCAGATATCGCCAGGAGAAATTGACCATCTGGTCGATTCGCATTCGAGAAAAGAGTGCACGCATTATCGCTAAAAGGAAGATGATAACTAAAGTTTTAATAATAAAGTTGACAAAACCAAAGATAACCCCACCTGGGAAACCGGCCATAAACACACTTGCGATAAAACCAGCACCAACCACCATTTCAATATCTGCCATCAGTCTAAAAAATGCTAATTTCTTTCCTGAATATTCAGTAAATGTGCCGCCGACAATTTCGGTCTCGGCGTGCGGGATATCAAAAGGTACGCGTTCTAATTTTGCTTGCAAAGAAACTAAAGCAACGAAAAACCCGATGATATTTGGTAAGAGTAGCACTAGATGAGTTTGATAAAATTTTGCAATTTCGGCTAATCGCCATGAATCAGCAAGGATTGCCGGACTTAACACCGCTAAAAGTAACGGAACCTCATAGCCAAATAACATTGTCAATACTCTTACGCCACCCAAAGTTGAGAATAAATTAGTTGAGTGCCAGCCGGCTAAAAAGAATATTAAAGTCGGAAGAGTCAAAAGATACGCAACGACAATCAAATCGCCCGAAAATGAGTTGAAACTAATTTGTGAAGTAGAAAAATGCCACACTGGAAGAAACATTGCCGTGGTCGTAACGATTGCCAAACCAAAAATCGGCAATGCGGAAAATATCCATTTATCCGCTTTTTCTGGTACGATATCCTCTTTCGAAAGAAGCTTTATAAAATCAGCAATTGGTTGCAAGATACCTGCCCGGCCAGTATGTAATGGCCCAATACGGTTTTGCAATCGGGCATAGATTTTGCGATCAAACCATTCACAAAAAGTTGAATAAATAAAAAGAAAGATTAAACCAGGATAAACAAAGAGATATAAAAGTGTTTTTACAATGGCCATATTATTTCTGAGCTTTTAGCTCTGAGCGATGAGCAATTGGTTTTCTTGTTATAATATTCGATTGACCACTTTCTCAAATCACTGGATAAAATTATTTTTTCTTCACCGGTGCGTGCGTCAACTAATTCAATCAAACGCTCCGCACAGCAGATGCAGGGGTCGATTGCAGCGAAGATTAACGGAATATCGGCAACAAATCCATTCTTAAGCATTTCAATCGTTGCGGCATAATTGGCTAAAGTTGGAGCGCGCACTTTTAATCGTTCCGGCTTGTCGGTACCGTTTGATTTGATGTAATGGATGTTCTCGCCGCGCGGAGCTTCATATCGGCTAATCACTTCTGCCTCTTTAACTCGGCGCGGTGCTTTTACTTTAATCTCACCCGAAGGTAGATTTTTAACTAAATATTCACACATTTTATATGATTCCATCAGTTCTTTAATTCGGACTACTGCCCGACCTAAAACATCACATGTATCAGCGGTACATACTTCAAAAGGCAATTCATCATAAACCGCATACGGGTCATCCTTGCGAACATCTCTTGATACGCCCGAAGCACGAATCGTCGGACCAACTGCACAAAGCGCGACCGCCCGCTCTTTCGATATCTTGCCAACTCCCGCAAGGCGGGCAATAAAAGTTGGTTCAGTTACGCCAATATTTAAATAATATTTGGTGCGGTCTTTTAATATTTTCAGACCGTCTAAAATCTTCTGTTTTTGCAAGTCATCAATATCCCGACGCGCACCACCAAAAGTATTGATTGAATAGTGGACACGGTTACCCGAGATGATTTCTAAAATATCCATCACCACTTCCCGGTCGCGCCAGGTATACATAAAGAACGTATCAAAACCAGCTTCATGACCAGCGATTCCCAGCCATAACAGGTGGCTATGTATACGTTCGAGCTCAGCGACCAGAGTTCGAATGTATAATCCTCGTCTGGTTGGCTCGAGTTCCATAAGTTTTTCAACACCTTGACAATAACAAGTAGCATGAGAATGAGAACAGATACCGCAAATGCGTTCGGTAAGATATAAATTTTGGATGTAGTTTCGCTCCTCGGCTAACTTTTCTAAACCGCGATGATTATAACCGAGTTTCAAATCAGCATCCTTAATAACTTCACCTTCGAGTGTCATTCTGATACTGATTGGTTCTTTTAATGCTGGGTGCTGTGGTCCAATCGGCACTCTAAATTCCGCCATTTTCGTCCTCTCTATTTATTGCCTTTATCAGGTATAATTTCCGGTGGTCTTTCATATTTCCAATCTTTACGCAACGGATAAATACCTTGTGGCCAACCATCCGGTAATAATAGTGAGCGGGGGTCTGGTATATTTTCAACTATAATACCAAACATATCCAGCAGTTCCCGTTCGTAAAGAATTGCACCGGGAATGACCTCACAAATTGATGGAATCTTCGGGTCAAGCCGTGGTGTTAAGATTCGTACGGTAAGGACAGTAAACTCATTTGCAAAATGGTAAAGAATTTCGAAATTGTCTCCTTTATCAAGTCCGGAAATTGTAGCAAGATGGGTGAAATTAAAAGTATCACGCAGGTATCTAATCGTATCAAGCAAATCTTTCGGATTAACTTTTAAGTAGATTCGTCTCGGGGCAGGATTGGTTAAATCTAATATTTTAGTTTGTAATTTATCTCTTATTGAATTAATTATTTTTTCGTCGTTCATTTTTTCTCTAATGATTTTAAAAGTTGCACGACACCGTTAATTACCGTATCCGGTCTAACCGGGCAACCTGGCACATAGGCATCAACCGGTATAACCTGGTCAATCCCACCTAATATATTATAGGCACCACGATAGACATCGCCAGAAAGCGCACAGGAACCGACCGCCACGACAAATTTCGGATCCGGAACCTGTTCGTAAATTCTAATTAGACGGTCTTTCATTTGTCGAGTAACAGGTCCAGTTGCAATGATAATATCAGCGTGTCTTGGCGTTGCTTTAAGTAATACACCAAACCGTTCTAAATCGAATCGGGGAGTGAGCGCGGCAACAATTTCGATGTCGCACGCATTACAAGCACCGGAATTGAGGTGTAAAATCCAAGGCGATTTTAGTCGTGACCAATGAATCAGTCTTTCGAACATTATTGCTCCTTAGTAATTAATGCAAGAACCGATAAGAAAATCATCAGAAGATAGAATATTCCAAAATAAGCAATTGGACCCTTGGGTAACGTTGCTACGACTAAAGCGGCAACGTGCATCATAGTAAAGAATAGGGCAACAAAGAAGAAGAGGCGATAACCAAATTGTATTTTCACGCCCGGAATATCTTCACCACAGGCATAGGTTGTAAGTTTTCCGTCGATATTCTTTAGTTTCGGTGCGAATGATGCCGAAAACCGATAAAAGAGATAATATATAAAAAGAAAGATTACAAAACTAACTAATGGCGATATTAATATATCAATTGGTTTCATTATTATCCTTTTAGTTTCGTTAACTTTCTAATATCAAGACTCTTGGTATGGCGGTAGATATTTATGATTATTGCCAAAGCAGTTGCTACGACCGCTACTTCAATTACGATAAATGTTATGGTTAGACTCTGTGCAATCAAAATATTTTTGCGGACAAAACCGGTTGAGATTAACGCTAATGATAATCCCTTGGCAATGATTTCAACTCCGATTAAAAGCTTAATTAAATTTCTCATCGTTAAAAGGCAGTATAGCCCGATAAAGATTAATGCCGCAACAAACCCCATATACAATAGCCAGTGACTACTCATGATTATCCTTATCTTTATCTGAATTTACCTTACGGAAAAGTGCAATTACCGCGAATACTCCAGCAAAGATTATACCGATCTGTCCAATTAAATCAAACGTCCGTTCTTTCCAGAAGACCTGACTAAAATTACCGAGTGGGGATGGTCCCTTAATAACACAGAGTCGGCCGATTAAACTTTTCATAACAAAGATATCAATAATTATAAATAAAACAAAGAAAACAGGAAAGAGATAGTTCACCAGTTTACTTTCTTTGACTTCTTCTTCTTTTTTGACCAACGCAACGGTCGAAATGAATAAGACGGTAATCAATCCGGCGACGACCGAAATTTCAAAGACCGCGATATATGGCGCATTCATCATAAAGAAGATGATGCTTAAGAAAATCGATGCGACCGCTAAGCTGATTGCTGACTTCAGCAAGTCACGTAAAAGAATTGCCAGTAACGAGAAAAGCACGACCGCAATTAAAAGTAAGATATGTAAAATCATTTTCTAAAATCTAAAAAAGTTTATAGCATAATTAAAACTTAATCTAAGAACATCGCTCGCCGGAGTCACCCAGGATTTAATCAGCATTGGGAAAAGAATACCGAAAGCGATACAGAGCAAACCAAGAAAGATCATCGAAACGGACATCCAGAATGGTGCGTCTTTGATATTTGCGAAGACATCATTGATTTTACCAAAGAAGGCTCGACGCTGAATGACTAAATAATACCAGAGCGTAATAACACTCGCCAAAACTGCAATCGTGGCAAAGCCGTATTGTTTTGCCTGTACTAATGCTATGATTATGATTAACTTTGACCAGAAACCGTTTAATGGCGGCACCCCAGCAATCGATAGAGAAGCTACCGCACTAGTTGCCGCAGTTATCGGCATCCGCTTTGCTAAACCACCCATTTTGTCAAGTGCTCGGGTGCCAGTCGACATTTCAACCGCACCGGAATTTAAAAAGAGTAGTGCTTTAAAGATTGCGTGATTAAATAAATGGAAAAGCCCGCCGATAATGCCTAATGGCGTGCCGAGTCCGATTCCTAATATAACATATCCGATTTGACTGATTGAAGAGTAAGCAAGCATCCGTTTCATATCGTTCTGGTTGAAAGCAATTATTGCCCCAACTAAAATTGATATTACTCCGAGATATAAAAGAACGGTTGAGACCGCCGGTGTCAGTCCAAAGACATTTAAAAAAATACGAGTCATCGCATAAATACCAGAAACTTTGATTAAGACACCGGACAGCATAGCTGAGATTGGTGCGGGTGCGGATGGATGGGCATCCGGTAACCAGGCATGAAATGGCACGATCGCCGCTTTTAAGCCAAATCCCATAATAAATAGAGCGGTGCAAAATCCGACTACGTATTTTGAATTAAGAACCGCAAAGCCGTATGCGATGTTGCGTAAACTTAAGCTATCCGTAAATCCAAATATAATTGTGATGCTTATTAAAATAAATGCGGAAGCGACCGCAGATAGCATCAGGTACTTAAACGATGCTTCCAATTCATCGTGCTTTAAACCATATGCAACCAGTGCATATGAAGCGACCGCCGCTACTTCTAAGAAGAGATAGATGCTAAACAGGTCGGTTGCCAGGACAAGCCCGTTCATACCCGCGATCATAATTAAGAGCAATGCATAGTAAATCGATTTTGAACCATAACGTTCCATATAATTTATCGAAAAGAGACCGACCGCAAAACTGACTAAAGAAATTACCAAGAGCATAAAAACACTGAACCCGTCGAGCGCTAAATTAATATTCAGTTTCTCACCAAACCAGAACAATTGCTGAAATCCAGCATTTAATATAACAACCTGACGACCGACAAAGACGGTATAGAGCAAGAGGAATAAAAGCACGATATTAGATAAAACATCCGGCAAAAGGCGTTTCGAGATTTTACCGATCAACGGCAAGAGACTTGCCATCACTAACGGAACTAAGATGAAAGTTAGCGCCATACTATTTAACTAATCTTCCTATCGCTAAAATTATAATCAATAAACCAGCAATACACCAGGCAAGATAATTGGCATAATAACCAGAGTGAGCCCAGCTTAAGGCACGAGAGAAAGTTTTTCCGACAAACGTTACAAATTTCTCATAGAACCAGTCGATGGTGCGGTCGATGCCAACAAATAATACATAAGAAATACCTTTTAAAAACTTTATGCCCTGCTCATAGATATCGAAAAATCTCTTTTCCGACCAGTTATAGAGACTCTTTAAGATCGGTAAATTGTGAATCGGTTCTGATGCAAGATACGCTTTCTTTTCACCGCGATTCCAACCATAAAAATGAATTGCCAGTGCAATGAATAAGCACAATACGGATATTAGAGCGATCGGATTATTCAGACTTAGGGCGTGGGCGGTAAAATCGATACGTTCTTCAGCTGGAACATGGCCGGCTAAGATTGGCTGAATAAATAATTTCAAAGGCAACTTATTATAAACCCCGAATAAGATACATAAACCAGCCAAAATAATCATCGGTATTAAAACTGGGCTTTCGTTCTCTTTAATCTTGGGTATATCTTTGGAACGTGGTCCTAAGAAAGTTGAGTGCCCGGCTTTTAAGAACGATGCGAAAGTAAATATCGCACCGACCCAGGCCGCAATGGTGAAAATAATATAACCAGTCTCATATGAGCCGTGAAATACCATTTCTTTCGAGACAAAACCGTTTAAGGGCCAGATTCCTGAAATTGCTGCCGCACAAACCGCAAAACATAGTGCGGTTACCGGCATATCTTTATACAACCCACCCAATTTCTTTAACTCGGTCGTGCCGGTTCGATGTTCTACTGAACCAGCACTTAAGAAAAGTCCGCATTTATACATCGCGTGATTAATCATGTGGAAGATACCACCGGCAATGCCGATTGGGATACCAGTTCCGATCCCCAAAACCATGTAACCAACCTGACTAATTGCGTGGAAAGACAAAAGTTTCTTTAAATCTTTCTGGATAAGCGCCATAAAGACCGCGAGCACAATCGTCGCAGCACCGATAATCATCAAGGTGACACACAAAGGACTATTTACTTCCAGCTTAAAGAAGTCTAATGCGATACGGGATAAGAGATAGATACCGAGCAGCTTTTCAAATGCCGCTGGTAAGAATGCCATCACGCTCACCGGTGCGTCAATTGCCGCGTCTGGAATCCAGGTGTGAAATGGCATCGCGCCGGCTTTACCAATCGCGCCGATCATCATCAAAACAAAACTTAGTGCTGCCAGACCTTCGGGTTTGATTGACACTTCCGACATCCTTAAATTACCAGTTAGATACCAAAGAATACCGATTCCCAGGATTAAACAGAAATCGCACAGACCATTAATAATAAAACTTTTCATCGCAGTCTTATACGATTCTTTTCCGCCAATCGTGATTAAACCGTATAGTGTTAATAGCAGTCCTTCCCAGAAAAAGACTAAGAGTACAAAATTGTTGGCTAAAACCGCTCCGTTAGCTAAAGCGCTGGTCAAAAAGATGTAGCCATAATATTCGCGGATTCGACCTTTGCCTGCCATCTTTACGGTCGAATACAAAACGATTAAGAAGAGAAATCCGGAAAGTCCTAAAAGAATAAAACTGCTAAAATGATATAACCTTAATTCAAAATCAATTCCAGTTCCAGCCCATGGTATTGTGTATATTAAATCTTTCACTCGGAATAATATTAAAGCGATAACAAAAACCGCTGCCGCACCCAGCACCGAGATTATCTCTCTAATTAACTTTACTCTTGACGGAATGAGAAAAGCGATTAATGCAAGACCGGTTGGCAGAAGAATCGGTAACATAAGATTGCCAGGCATCATCTCAAAACTCCTCTAAAGATTTCTGACGTTGCGATATTGACTAAACTGGTTGGGTAAGCGATAAAGATTCCGGCGAGTAAAGATAATACCGCTAAGACGATTACGACAAAGAGCATGCCCGGAGTTTTTTCCGGTATTGACAACTTAGCCTCACCTAAAAAGACCGCATTGAATACTCGGAACAGGTAGAACATTGTTAAGATGGCAACAAACAAGGCAATTGCGGCAACCCATATTTTGCCCGCTTGCACAGTGCCCATTATCACCATAAACTTAGAAAAGAAGCCGCCGAACGGTGGGATTCCGATTACCGAAAATGCACATAAGATAAACGTGACTGCGGTAATTGGCATCGTTTTGATTAATCCGCCCAGCTCTCTGATATCTCGTTTATGGGTATTATGCTCAACAATCCCGGCACACAAAAAGAGTCCAGCTTTAGCCAATCCGTGCATTAAAAGAAAGAGCAGCGCCCCACTGACACCGACCGGATTTAATACACTTAGACCTAAAAAGATGTAACCAATCTGACTCACGGTCGAATAAGCAAGAATTCTTTTCAAATCATTCTCTACTGTCGCAGCACCCGCTGCTACTAAGCTTGAGACAACCGCAATTATCGGAATCGCTTGTTGCCAGCCAACTGGTAAAGTGAATGTCCAGCAGAAGAGCCGTGCAAATGCATAGACACCGATTTTAACTAAAACCGCCGCGTGCAGTAATGCGGTAACGGTTGATGGCGCAACACCCGCGTCCGGTAACCAGGTATGTAATGGCACGGTTGCGGACTTGGAAAACATTCCTATTAATATTAATAATACTGCGAGACCTGGAACCATATAACCGCGCATTGCAGTTATATCAAAAGTGCCAGTCTTGTTAAAAATTAAGATAAAACCGAAAAGCATTACAACCGCACCAAAAAATGTTACCAAGAAGGCTTTGTCGGCTTTAATAATAAACTCTTTTTTACGATAAAAACCAATTAACCGCCAGCAGGCGATTGCCGCGATTTCCCAGAATAGATACATAAAGATAAGATTCGCTGAATAGACAAGTCCCATCATCGCACCGATGAATAAGAGCACAATTAAATAATACTCGTTCTGGTTTTCATCGTGTGATACATATCCTAAAGAATAGATGACAATTAAAGCGCCAATCGATGACGAGACAATCGACATAAAGACCGCGAGCGCATCAACGATTAAGACAAAGTCGAATCCCAGAACCATCATTTTTCTTATTACAAGCTCGCCACCGCTTAAGGCAAACGGGATCAAAAGCATTGGCAAAAAGGTCGTAACCAAGCCAATCAGTACCGCCCAGAACGACCGCGCTCGTTTAGAAATTAATGAAGCAATGGGAATGGTAAGTGAACCGATGATTGGAACAAAAATTGTTAAGAGTACTGTTGTCTGAATGGTCATTAAACATCGAAGTATATGAAAAAAATCTTAAATGTCAAGAATGTAATTAAGACAACAATATTGACACCTGCCTTCTTTATACGTTATACTTGTGTAAACAATGGAGGAAGTATGAAAAAATATATAGTATTACTCTTATTAGTCAGCGGGTACTTTATGGTTTATGCACAGGTACCCATCTTTAATAATTTCTACAATATAACTGCCGGTGGTTCACCGATTGTGGTTCCTTTGGGTTGCGCTTCACCATTTGTTTACGATTGGGATAGCGATGGTCTCAAAGATCTGCTCTTTGGTCAGTTCACATCCGGCAAAGTTCAGTTCTGGAAAAATTACGGCACGAATAATGCACCGGTTTTTACAACTGGGGTATATGTTCAAGCTGACGGAGTTGACATCTCAGTGAGTTCGGGCTGATGTCAGGGCGCAGCAATCGCAGTCTGCGATTGGAACGAAGACGGCGGAAGAGATTTAATCGTCGGTGAAAGAGACGGTTATATCACCTTTTTCCGTTGTACTGCTTTAGGTGCTCTGACCAATGCTGGACATATTCAATCCAATGGAGTCGATATTCATGTTGATTATAATTCTACCCCATTTATTAATGACTGGAATGAAGATGGTAAAAAAGACCTATTAACTGGACAGACCGGCGAATACGGCGGAACTGACAATGTTCGGGTTTACATAAATACTGGAACCAATTCAACACCGACTTTCGGTAATTATACCGCAATAACTTGTGCGGGTAGCCCGATTAATTTACAACGGGCATGCCCGGTCGTATATGACTTAGACCGAGACGGAACCAAAGATTTAATCGTAGGCGAGTATAACGGTTACGTTTGGTTTTATGACAACGCTGGGACCAATGCCGCACCGGTTTTTAATTCGAGCCAAAGACTCAGCACCGCATATAGCTATATCTATGATGGTCTTGCTGAACCACATATTCATTTTAATGATTGGGATGAAGATGGCGACCTTGATTTAGTATTCGGCGAATATGGTCCATCCAATGGCAATATAAGATTATACGAAAACCTATCCGCAGGGATTCTCGAAGAACATAATAATCCTGTCATAAATAATTCTTTAATCGTTACGCCAAATCCCGCGATTGATAATACGGTCATCAAGTATACATTAGCTAAAAACTCTTTTGTCCGAGTCAATGTTTATTCTGCTAATGGTCAGCTCGTTGCATCACCAATTAACCAATACGAAGTAAGCGGCACAAGACAATTCAATTTGAATCTACGCAATACCCTTCCACCCGGCGTATATTTTATCCAATTAGAAACCGAATATAGCAAACAGACAACACGTGTTACTTTATTGAAATAAACTTAGATACTGTAGTTGGGTTTTATTTAAGGGCAAGGTTTTCGCCTTGCCTTTTTTATTAGACCTGTTCGAAATAGATAAATCCTAAACTTAATATGTTTTGAATTTTGATATTCGAATTTAGATATTGTTTCGGATTTAGTGCTTCGAATTTCAAAACTGTTTTAATTACTAAAGTCCCTACTTTACACCTATCTCCTTTACCTCGCCAACACCCACTCGCCCCTCAGTTTAATGACGTGATAAACTTCCTGATAAAATTACAATCCGATTTTCACTCAGATAATCTATTTGATAATCGTTTAGATAAAATATTATGAACCAAATCTCACAACTAATTCCCGACCCCTAACCCCCAAATCTTCCAAAACCTGCTCCATGGAGAAATACCTCTCCTATGATAAGAGAATATAGAATTAATAATATGGAATGTAGAAGGTTAGATAAAATTTCTGCTCGATTTTTCTTCTACCTACAGATAGAATTTTTACCATTAACAAAAAGCGTGGTTTTAATAAAAAATTGGGGAAATATCATAATTATTCTAGATAATGTTTCAATAAAGCAACAGTTTAATTATATATTATTACTTGACTTTTCATTTCAGTCTTTATATGCTTGTAAAATGGTTTCATTTGATAATAATAAGGAGTAAATAATGAAAAGTTTTGTTGAGGTTTGTATCTACGATGTAAAACCTAATCGAATCCAAGAATTTGAACAATTAATCCAAAAAGTGTTGAAACATCATAGCGAATTCCCCGGCGTAAAAGATGTTCGGTATATGAAACGAACTCACCGCCCAAATGATTTTGCATCCGCCAATAAAGGCAAACCCGCAATTAGATTAACCCGACCACCCAAATCAGTAACTTATGCTTTATACTGGGAACTGGATAATGAAAAAACCCACGGCAAAGCTACACAATCTGGTCTTAAACATTTCTATAAAGAATTTGCCCACTGTTTAACTGGCATTCCCAAAATGATACTGGGAGAACGGATTCAATAAAAATAAAATATCCTTAAAATGAAGTTTAAAATCATTACAATCTTGTTTGGTATATTTTTAGTCTTATCTCTCTGCGCACAAAGCGATGATACATTAAGAGTATTGTTTGTCGGTAATAGCCAAACTTATTTTAATAATATGCCAGATTTGTTTGATAGTTTGTCCGAGTCAGGCGGAAGACCACTTATTACTGGCATGAGTGCACCTGGCGGATATACTTTAGAACAACACACTAATGACTCAACTACAATAAGTATGATAGAACAAGGAAACTGGCATTATGTCGTTTTACAAGAACAGAGCCAGATTCCGACAATTAATCACTGGCGATTTAATAGTATGTATCCTGCCACGCGTCGATTAGATTCTACGATTACTCAACATAATGAATCAACCACTTTCTTTATGACCTGGGGTTGGAAATATGGCGGACAGATGATTTATAACGGAGACTCAAGTCCATTTTTTGTGAATTATTTTCATATGCAGGAGTCAGTCCGTGTCGCTTACGAATCAATCGCGAGTGAACTATCTGCAACATTATGCCCAGTCGGCATGGCATGGGCTCGTGCAAGAACAATTGATACCTTGGTTGATTTATGGATGCCAGACAATTATCACCCAACTCTAAAAGGTTCTTATCTTGCTGCGTGTGTTTTTTATTCTGTGTTTTTTAAAGCCAGTCCAGTCGGACTTCCTTATAATGGCGGATTAAGTCCAGAAGATGCTTTATTCTTTCAGAATGTTGCCTGGCAAACTATATCGGTAATAGAAGAACATCACAAACCGCCTCCTGCCGAACGCTACTCGCTAAAAATCTATCCCAATCCCTTTAATGCTCAAACCGCAATCACGCTTCCATATGCTGCCAATTTAGAAATATATAATGCGACTGGACAGCTAATTAAATCTTACACCAACCCCCAACCTCTAACCCCCAAAAAGTGTTTTACCTGGGATGGCAGAGACAGGTATAATCAAAGAGTCTCCGACGGGATATATTTTTTTCGATTATTTACTGCCGACCGAACCATTATTAATAAAGTCGTCTTAACTCATTAGCCTAAAAAACTAACTATCTCTTTCTATTAATTTTTCTTGACATCTTTGTTTTTCCAGTTATTTTATTTGAAAGAAGAATTAATGAATACACCTATAACTTTAATGATTGTAGTTGCATTAATTATTATCGGATTAGCAATATTTATTGCGATTACTCAAAAAAGCAGGAAAGAAACACCCAATTACCGAAGTTGGTTTTTTATTGGTCTGTGCTGGATTCCAGTCGGCATTGTTACCAAAAACCCGGCATTTTTAGCAATAGGTGTAATATTTACGGTAATCGGATTGGTGAATAAAAATAAATGGAAAGAAGAGAAAAAATGGTCGGAGTTAACTCCCGCCGAAAAACGTCTTAAAATTATTCTGCTTTCAGTTGTTGCTATTTTGTTAATTGCGGGAGTTGTTGTTTTTTTCTTACAGCGAAGTGAAGTAATATAGTAAAAATAAGGAGAAAAAATGTGTGAATTTTGTCATGAACATGGTGAAGGCAAGAAGTGGTACCTTCAGATGAAGAATTATTCAAGAACATTATTACTTGAAGAGTTATCAGAGGAAAAACAAAAAGTCGTCGGGACTAAAACAAGAGGTGAATGGGTTGGGAACTTCTTTAATACTTTTACGTTTCATAAGCAAAAAGAAAAACCTGAACCTAAGTCACAAGAACCGACACAACCAACTGAACCCCCAAAACCGCCACCAACCGAAGAACAAATTACAAAACATTCGCAAATCGTACATTTTGGTCAAGTGCTGCCAATCGAAGATATCGAACAGGTTATTGACCTGGTAAATACAATTACCAGACTACCTTGCGGGTGTCGGTATATCACAACCGGCAAATCAGATGCCCGATATTGTTTTGGTGTTTCAGTCGGACCACTCGGCAATTCAGGTACTGAACCCGATCCATCATTTGAGGTAATTACCAAGAAAGATGCAAAGAAATTATTTCACAAGTTCGATAAGGAAGGTTTAATGCATTCAATCTGGACTGGTGTATCACCATACATTATTGGTATATGTAACTGTGATCATGATTGTAATGCATACCGCTACTATATTGAACAGAACGGCGCACCAATTTTCTTCCGAGCTGAATATATCTGTCAGGTTGATTGGAATTTATGTAAAGGATGTAAATCATGTATGAAACATTGCCAGTTTGCTGCTATGTTTTATTCATCAACAAATACGAAAGTTTATATCGAGCCGACTAAATGTTTTGGTTGTGGCGTCTGTCGAACCGCCTGTAATAAAAATGCGATTACTCTTATACCAAGAGAGAAAAATAAAGAAGCAGCAAATATCTGGTTAAAAAAACCGATAAAGCAAAATGTTTAAAAACTGGAAAATAAAGCAATTTAATAAAAGAGCATCGTCACCGAACTTTAAACCGCAAGAGGTTATTAACAGTCTTGGAATAAAAGAAGGTGATATCATTGCTGATATCGGGTCGGGCGGAGGATATTATTCTTTTGAATTCGCCAAACTCATTGGTGAAAAAGGCAAAGTATTTGCGGTTGATACTGAACAAAACTTGTTAGATCACATTAAAAACGAAATTAATAAGCATAAGTTGACCAACGTTGAAACTGTGTTGATCAAAGATAATGGGACGGCATTGCTAACAAATGGTTTTGATTTAATTTTCCTGCGCAATGTTTTTCATCATTTACCTGAGCCATTTAAGTTTTTCGGTAATATAAAGAAATATTTAAAATTAAACGGCAGAATTGCAATAATTGATTATAAAAAATATCGCTTTAATCTATTTCGTCTCGGCAAACATTTTGTAGCAGAATCAGAAATAGTTGATACAATGACAAAATGTGGTTATTCTATCTCGAAAAAATTTGACTTCTTGTTAGAACAGTCGTTTATTATATTTAAGAAAGGTTCATGATGAATACAAAAGAAAAAGCTATGTCAGTTAAAATCCGACCGTTTGTTGAAGACAAAGACGAGCCGATTTATATTGATATAATGAATCGGGCGATGAAAGAATTTCCTGACTTCACACCACTTACGCTAGCGGATGCAGAAATGGAAAAGAACGCACCTAATACTGATAAACGAGGACGATTTATTGCCGAATGGAACAAAGAACCCGTTGGGTTCGTTTATGCATATTTAGATACAAAACGGGAAGATAAGCTTGGGTTTCTAGACGGTCCTTATATTGTGCCCGAGTATCGCAGAAAACATATCAGCACCGCTCTTGCTGAAATCGCTATCCAGAACTTTAAAGACCGCGGCATTAACAAAATTGAGAGCGGTGCCCGCAATACTAATATCGCAGCGCAAAAGTTCTTGGGAAAATTCGGATTTCGAATGTATCGAGTGTTCAGCCGAATGAAGCGGTCTCTTGCAGATTTACCCGAGAATGTCGGTGAGAATAAAGATATTAAAATTGCCGACATTGGTACCGATGACGAAGCTTTAAAGTTAGAAAATGCTTTATTGAACGAAGCGATGAAAGGACATTTCAACTTCCGACCCATGACACTTGAAGAGACTCAATACTACACCAGAGAGCAAGAAAAACAGGGTGTTAAATATAATGATTTTATTGCTTACGTCAATGATGTGCCAGCTGGGCTTATGATTACCGTAATCGACCCGCGAGAGATTGAACATCAAAAGAAGAATGTTGCCTGGTTGGCAGTGCTGGGGGTATTGAAACCTTATCGTTCTATACGGATTGGCAAGGCATTAATGATTCACGCAATGAAATTTCTTAAAGAAAAGGGCATAGTAGAAGCGATGCTTGGGGTCGATGATACCAACATCACCAAAGCAATAAAGATTTACGAAAGCCTCGGCTTTGAAGTAATACTAAAATATTTCAGGTATATTAAAGAATTAAATTAATTCCGTAACTTTATAAATCAATCCCGTCAACAAATACCGGTCGGTCCGACAGGATTAAATCTTGCCGGAAAGCTTTGATATAAAGTTGATTTGTTGTGTTAATGCGGAAAAACCCGTTAAGTGCCTGCAACATCCTATCATTTTGTTCGCAAATACAGAAAACCTGTTCAACCCCTTTATTGAGAAGTAAATTATTCCAGTATCGGATAAGCGTTGCTAAGTCAGCTACGTCTTTATACCCAATTAAAGTAAACATTGCTTGTTTTAGAACATCGCCTGGCTTAACAAACTGTGGAAATATACGAAAGGTCGTGAGAAACCATCCCATAACCTGCATTCGTAAGTTAAGCGCCTCAACGGTAAGCTTCTGAACTTGCCTCCAATCCCACACGCCCAGGCAAGCTTTGATTTCATCCTTATCTTCTAAAATTAACACACTGTCAAAATCCAAACCAGGAGTTTGGTCAATACGTTTTCTTATCTTCTCGGCTACCATTGAGTCGTATAATTCGTAACCATGCCAGGTTTGATTCAATAGCGCAGCTATTTTGGAAAAATCTTGTGATCTGGGTGTCCTAATTACCCCTTGGATCGTCAATTTTATTTCCTTCATAATTCTAATTGCCGGATGTACCAACTTTTTATGTAATCGAAAACCTTCGGATTCAAGAAACCACATCGATGGAAAATTTTTCTCCATTACCAAAGCATAAGATAAACACGCGCCATTTTGAATCAAATAGTTTTCTGTCTCTTTGCGAAGCATCTTTGCAATTCCTTTTCTGCGACGATATGGTAAAACAAAAGCTAAAAACTCAAAACCGATTTTCATCGGTTTACCATTCACATTCGCATCATGCACTGCACACGATAACGCCCCGACGATTCTATCATTATCATCATCGCATGCGACAAAAGTCTTGCATTTATCATAGCATTTAAGTCGGGTAAAAAAATCAGGGATATTCACAATAGATACAATAAGTGAAGTCCCTTGTGAGCATTGCGACTGCAAGTTTTGCAGCTCTTTACTGTCCTCTAATTTAGCTTCGCGAATATGCATAGTTCATCTCACCATTACTTAATAAAAGTAATATAAAAAACAAGAAAGTCAAGAGATATTTTAAAAATTTCGGGGTGTTGCCTGTGATTACCGACTTGCCCCGTACGATTTATTGATATAGCGATAGTGACCGTTATCTAGTGGAATTACAAAAAAATGGATTCCGGCAGACAATGTATCTGTTCTTTAATTGACAACGATTAATAATACTTTATAATCTCTCAAATGAAGATTGGTCGAATCGACCTTTCTTGGGTTGAGAGACCCAATTTGGGAGGACTTATGTTTAAAAATAAACGTTATTTAGCATTAGCACTGATTTTATGTGTGATATTAGTATCGCTAAGTTGTGCGCCGGGAAATTATCGTTGGAATCCGAGTATCGCCGGTTCAAAACCCGCTAACTTCTGGGTTGGTCTCTGGCATGGTATCATCGTAATTATTACATTTATCATGAGTCTTTTCAGAAAAGATGTCGGAATCTATGAAGTTAATAATTATGGCTGGTCCTATAACCTCGGCTATATTTTAGGGGTTATGATATCAATCGGCGGAGGCTTCCGCTTTACCCGGAAGAAAAAGTAGTTCATAAAATCACTCATACACTTTAAGGAAGGAAGGAATAAATTATTATGCAAAATAAATTGCCATCACATCATGGAGTAAAAGAACAAGTTGCTGGGAACTACCCGAACGAAACGATAAAACTTCTGATTGAGCGGGCGAGTTGTCGAAGTTTTTTAGACAAAAAAATACCGGCTGATGTTCTGCAATATATTTTACAGTCAGGTACCCACGCTGCGACTGGCGGAAATCTGCAGCCATATTCGATTATCAAGATTGAAAAACAAACAACTAAAAAAAATTAGCCAAACTTTGTTATCAAAAATTTATCGCGAACGCACCGGTTAATTTAATATTCTGTATTGATTGGCACCGGTTAGAACGATGGGCAAAACTGGAAGTGGCACCATTCACTGCCACGAGCGCTTTCCGTCATTTCTGGATATCTTTTCAAGATACAATGATAGCCGCGCAAAATATCTGCACGGCGGCGGATGCAATGGGATTAGGTTCAGTTTATATTGGAACCGTAATGGAGTTCTTTCCGACTTTGAAGCGAATGTTAAAACTGCCTAAAGGTGTGATGCCAGTCGTTTTACTTTGCATAGGATATCCAAAAACCAAACTGATACCACGCAAGAAACTTGGCGTTGACGCAGTTGTTCATAATGAGAAATACAGTGAGCTGAGTGACAAGCAACTTCTCGATGTGTTTAATGAGAAATACGCAGGAATGAAAATAGAAATCACTAAAGAACGTCTAAAACGATTTGAGAAGGTCTGCCGAGACGTTGCCGGTGAAAAGTTTGCCGAGAAATGTAATGAGCGGATAAAAAAGCAAGGATATTTTTCAAGGTCCCAACTTTATTTTGGACTTCATTATGTCGCAAACGAAATGCCTAAAAAGAATGAAAAGTTACTAAAAGTTATTGAACAATTCGGATTCAACTGGTTTAAGAAGTACGAGTCATATAAAGTAAAATAATCGTAATAGATTGACATCCCGCTACTATTTTTTGTATTATATTTATGAAAACAATAATAATTTTACTACACAGAAAGGAGATAAATTATGCCAAGAGTAGTACACTTTGAAATAGCTGCTAAAGAACCAGAAAAAGCAGTAGAATTTTACACGAAAGTCTTTGGATGGAAATTTGAAAATTGGGGCGGTCCAATGGAATACTGGATGATTACAACAGGTCCTGACGATAAGCCTGGCATCAATGGTGGTCTTTTAAGAGGCGAACCATTGAACGCTTATGTGAATACGATTGATGTTGATTCGTTAGATGAAACGATAAAGAACATTACGTCAAATGGTGGCAAGATAATTCAGCCTAAGGGACCAATCCCGGGAATCGGTTGGTTTGCTGTTTTTCAAGGACCTGATGGAAATTCATTCGGTTTAATGCAGGGCGACCCGAACGCAAAACAGAACGAATAAACATAAATTATTGACTTTTTAACAACAAAATTCACTTAAATTCTAAAACAATTATCTCGTTTACTGAAAGAGTAGTTGAGATTATTAAAAGTATTCCCAAAGGCAAAGTTGCTACTTATGGTCAGATTGCGGATTTTGCAGGCAATCGGTTCGCAGCACGACAAGTCGTATGGATATTAAACTCGCAATCTGACCGACATAAATTGCCCTGGCATCGAGTTGTTAATAGTCAGAGAAAAATCGGACTAAAAGGCGAAGGTTATAACATACAGAAAAAGCTATTATTACAAGAAGATATTGTTTTTGATCAAGATGACAAAATAGATTTTAAAAAGTTTCTATGGAAATCGAACCGGAAATATACTAATGGAAAAGAAAACCAATTATACTAATATCCTCAACCAATCACTTAAAGTTTTCTTTACTGATTTTGTTAAAGTCAGTCTGAGCAATCCATCACAAGCGTTCTTTTTCTATAAGACTGTCCGCTGGCAACAAAAAGCAGCTAAATTAAGAGCAAATTGGGAAACGCAAGGTGTCCATGTTCCACCAATAATGATATTTAGTATTACCAATCGATGTAATCTTAAATGCAAAGGGTGCTATCACTGGGCAATACGTGAAAAATCTGAAGCAGAAATGAGTGCTGAAAAAATGCGGAGTGTTATTCAGGAAGCAAAAGAACTCGGCATTTCCTTCATGACGCTTGCCGGTGGTGAGCCATTTGTACGTAAGGAAATTTTAGATATTACCAAAGATTTTCCCGAAATTATTTTCTTGATATTTACAAATGGACTCTTAATTAATGAAGAGTTACTCGAAAAGCTAAAGAAACAAAAGAATGTTGTACCAGTTATCAGCCTTGAGGGTTATGAAGAAGATACAGATATGCGAAGAGGTAAAGGCGTATATGAACGTCTTGAGAAAATTATTGACGGTTTAAAGAAAAATAAAATATTTTACAGTATTTCGATAACAATAACAAAACAGACATTCGATACGGTAACCGACCAAGAGTTTGTTAAAAGTTTAGTTAATTTGGGTTGCAAGCTATTTTTCTTTGTTGAATATACACCGATTAAAGAAGGCACCGAAGTCTGGATTATTACGGATGAGCAAAGAAAACGGACAATGGATTTAATGAAATTATTCAGAGCAAAATACCACGCCTTATTTATTTCGGTCCCTGGCGATGAAGAAGAAATTGGTGGATGCTTATCTGCGGGGCGGGGGTTTGTTCATGTCAGTGCGGATGGTAATGTCGAACCATGTCCATTTGCACCGTATTCAGATACCAATTTAAGAGAAATGCCATTAAAAGATGCCCTGCAATCCAAGTTTCTGGAAAGTATCCGCAATAGTCATGAGCATTTAAGCGAAACCGAAGGTGGTTGTGCATTATGGATAAAACGAGCATGGGTGCGGTCAATGCTTAATGAAAAGAAATGAACTTAAATGACTGCTGAAAAACTTGCTAAAGAAATAAGAAAATTTTGCGAGAAGAATGCCGATGAAAAGACTGTCAAGAAATATGCTCGGTATTTTGTTGAAGGTTATGATGCATATGGTATCAACCCCAAACTTATCGAATCACAAAGAGCACGGTGGCTAGAAAAATATAGAAATGATGTAGGGTTCGATGGATTTCTTAAGTTAGGTGATTTAATAGTTAGAGAAGGAAAATACGAAGAAGTCTTTTTCGCTATCTGGTTTGCGTCACAATTTTCAGGTGAATTTACTCCTAAAACTTTAGAAAGATTTGGCAAATGGATTGAAAACGGTGTAAAAAATCGGGCGCGCTCAGATGTTCTATCTGGTAAGTTGTTATCGGTTTTCCTGGTCAAAAACATCGTTCCATTAGATAAATTCTCAGATTGGCAAAAATCGGGTAACAGATGGAAGCGCCGTGCAATTCCAGTTACTATGATAGAATATCTAAGAACCGAGCCAGCGATTAAAGCTCTTTTAGATTTTATTGACCCTTTAATGATGGATGAAGAAAAAGTCGTTCGTCAGGGGCTCGGTTGGTTCTTACGCGAAGCATGGAAAAACTATCCGGCACCAGTCGAAAAATTCTTACTCAGATGGAAAGATAAATGCGGTCGGTTAATAATTCAATATGCTACGGAAAAGATGGAACCGAAAGATAAGGAAAAATTCAGAAGAAATAAAGATTAAATTGGGCATTTAATGTCACTGTTCGGTTTTAAAATTATTCCAACCAGTAAGATTATTGATAATGTCTTTGCGATAAAATCGCAAATGGTTAATTTCTTTTTATATGTCGATCGAGATAATATCATTGCCGTTGATGCGGGGACGAAAAACAAAGCAACATTATTAGAATTAAAATCAATTAATATTGACCCTAATTCAGTCAAAGCTATTTTTCTTACTCACGGTGATAATGACCATGTTGGAGGCGTTGGTTTTTTCCCCAATGCAAAATTATATATAAACGAAGCCGAGGAAATTATGTTAAGTGGCAAGAGAAGACGATTCTTATTAATGCGCATGAAAAAACTTCCCTGTGAATACAATCGATTAAAAGACGACGATATTGTGAAAATCGGTAGCATTACAATAAAAGCGATTAGTACGCCAGGACATACGCCCGGTACAATGGCATATTTAATAAATGATACTGCTCTTTTTACTGGCGACGCGATAAAATTGAGTAAAGGCAAAGCGAAAACCTTCAGTAGTGTTTTGGATATTGAGAAAAAGGAGCGAGAAAATTCGATTAAAAAATAGCCAAATTACCCAACATTCATCTTTTAGCAACTGCCCATTATGGATATACCAAAGATTTTATCGAAGCGATGAGTCAGTGGAATAAATAGATGGTAAATCAAACCAACAATTTAACTCTTTTTCTATTAAGACATGGCGAAAGCGTGGCGAACGTTACACATACATTCGCTTCCAAGAAACTTGACCTGCCGTTAACCGATTTTGGCACACAGCAAATCAATCAGATAGCCGAGCCAATGAAGAATATTGGATTCGATATAATTTATACTAGCCCTCTGCTTCGAGCCCAGCAAACGGCAGAAATCATCGGAAAAAGTTGCGGACTTAATCCAATTGTTGTTGAATCGTTAAGGGAAATCGATGTTGGTGAGCTTGATGGTAAATGCATAGAAGAAGTAGACCGTAGAAAAATATACGACGGGGTTATCAGTAAATGGGACAAAGGACAAAATGATATCGGTTTTAAAGAAGGCGAAAGTCTAATTGTAGTTGGGCAACGAATTAAAGATTTTCTAAAAATGTTAGATGATAAAAAAGACGATAAAATACTGATCGTTGCTCATGGTTTATTGTTTATGGGATTCATCTGGCTTTTCTGTAATAATCATGGTCCTAAGTTTGAGAGCGGTCGTATTAACCGATGTCACTATTCGGTGTTGGAAAAAAGGAGCGAGTGTTTTCATCTTCTTGAATACGACATCGCACCAGAAAATAGTAAAAAAGGGTTATATTAAAAAGGATTTAATTATGAAAAAAATTAAAATTAGTAACCAGGTTTCTATCCCCATGCCGGTCACGATTGTTGGCACAAAAGTCAAAGGTAAAGCAAATTTTATGGCAGTGGGCTGGATATCGCGAGTCAATTACATGCCAGCAATGATCGGCATCGGTATATATAAAAATCGTTATACCTCGATTGGAATTATGCAAAATAAGACATTCAGCGTCTGTATCCCAGGCGTTGATTTAGTTAAAGAGACTGATTATTGTGGAATCGTCTCAGGTAAAAAATATGATAAAACAAAAGTTTTTGATGTGTTTTATGGCAAAACTAAAACCGCACCGATGATTAAAGAATGTCCCGTGAATATAGAATGTAAACTTTTTAAAACTGTTGATTTACCTGACAGTTATCTATTTATCGGAAAAGTCATCGCTGCTTATGCTGATAAGAAGTATCTAACTAGTGGCAAATTGGATACTAAAAATATTAATCCAATCTTTCTGACCGAACCCGAAAACAATTATTGGGTATTAGGCAAAGCAATTGCTAAGGCATATAGTGTTGGGAAAACGCTGATAAAGAAATAATATATATCACCAGTGTGACCCATTGTACACTAACGCTTTAAAAAGTTTTCTGTCGGTGATGATATGATAATGTGTTTAATGACGCATTGAATACGATGAATAAACGGTGATTGATGGTATACATGATTTGATTGTTCGAAGATCAGGTTTTGAAGTTAGATTAGATATTGAAAATAGTGATAGCAGAATAAATAACAAATTTAGTTGGGTTTAAATATTCTAAAAGACACAAGCTTGACCATTACCCAATAGAGGAAGTGACCCAATATTGCTGTTTCTCCATAGCTTCTAAATGGCTGATAAAATATGTATTAATCTATTGAGTAATTATATAGTGTAGTTAAAGCGATTGAAAAATCTTATGTTTTCTCAATTATTACAATATAAACCGGACCTTTTGAATCGATAAAGCGTTTAACCTGCCAATCAGTTCCTCTGACCAATTTCCCCACTTCTGCTTTCGATGCGAGCCAATAATTGAACCAGGGAGTGATGTAGTTTTTATACCTGACTCGAATTCTTACTTCACCGCCTAATCGACCTCGTTTACGGTTCAGTTTCTGATATTGTAAATGGTGCGATTCCTTGGTCAAATAAGGATCCAAGGTCTCTGCAATAATAATTGCTTTATCATTAGTAATGCTGCTGAATTTCCTCAAGAGCCATTTGCCATACTTAAGATTCTCGAATAACCCAAAGTTATTGCCAAGCATTAGAATCGTGTTGAATTTACCAAACTGTAGACACAGCTCACCAGTTGACATTAGTTTGGTCTTTTTAAGACCTCGCAGTTTACAAACCTTAAGCGCATATGATGAAACGTCGATACCAAAAACATCAAAACTTTTATTTTGTAGATAGAGCGAATGACGACCAGCTCCACATCCGATATCCAAAACTTTGCCTTTGGCATATTTAATTGCCTATTGCAAGTGTTTTGGCCAGTCTTTATATTCAGACAAATACGTTTTGGGACCTTCTGACGCATCGATATATCCATCATCCCGCTCAATTATTTCTGATACCTGTTTGCCTTTAAAATAATCATACATTGCCCGCCCCTGGGCATCTTGGGATTTTTTAAAAACGCTCATAGTTTTATTGCCTCAATCACAATCGATTGAGGAAATATTAATTGTTCTTTTAAGTTAGGGTGTACTTGTAAACCTTTTTCAGTTGGCTTTGGTTCTGATAAGCGTAAAATTACAAATCCTGCATTGTACAGCACATTAGAGTATTCAGTTAATGTCCGATGAAAACTTGTAGTTTTGAAATGTTTAGTAAGTCGTTTCATTTTCCAGTAGATTATATATGATTTATTCTTAAAATATCGTTCATCTCGGTAAAATTTTCCATCTCGATATATGGTCTTTTCAAAACAAGGATGCGGTATTGTAAAGACAAATCTGCCATTACGTTTCAAGACTCTCCTTACTTCAGCTATAGCTTTGTTGTAATTATCCATATCCTGAAGCGCCATAAAACAGGCAACTATATCAAACGCTTTCTCTTTAAAACATCGTAAATCTGCTGCGTTGCAAACATAGTATTTAATTCCAAGTTTATTTATCTTTTCGGCTTCTATTGCATGTTTAATTTGGTTTTTAGAAAAATCGACACTGATAACCTCAGCACCCTTTTTAGCCATAATTCTTGAGTTATATCCCTCACCACATGCTAAATCTAAAATTTTTTTCCTACGAATATTGCCTAAAAGTTTAAACATACCAGGGTTATTCATATAATACCGACAGTGATCTTTACCAGTTCGGACAAAATCTAACCAGGCATCGGCTGATTTGTTCCATTCAAGTTGGATTTTACTCTTTTTCATTTGAATCTTTTATAAGTTAAAATATTGTGAAACTCTAGATTCGTTTTTCAGTTGTCTTATCAAAGAAGTGAATATTATCAGCATTGATATAAAAATCCAAATTCTCACCCCGCACACCCGAAAATTGGCTGTGAAATCGGGCAATTAACAGCTTTTCCGCCGAGATATCTAAATAAGTGACCGTCTCGTTACCCATTGGTTCAATTACTTCTACTTTTGCATTAAATGAGGGTAGGTCCCAGCCAGTTTTCTGATAAATAATATCTTCTGGTCGCACACCCAGAGTAACTCCCTTATTAATGTAATCCTTTAGTTTCGTCTTAAACGAATCTGGCAAACTGATATTTAAACCCTTACTGGCAAATTTTATATTATCACCGTATTGAATCAGACCGTCAATAAAATTAATAGGCGGACTTCCGATAAAACCGGCAACGAATTTATTAACTGGTTCGTTATATAATTTTATCGCTTTATCAATCTGATGTAATTTACCGTCCTTCATCACGCCAATCCGCTCACCCAAAGTCATCGCTTCAACTTGGTCATGCGTGACATAAAAAGTAGTAGTCTTCAACCGCTGATGGAGCCGTGAAAGTTCAGCTCTCATTTGAACTCGGAGTTTCGCGTCGATATTTGAGAGCGGTTCGTCAAATAAGAAAACTAGCGGATTTCTGACAATTGCTCTGCCCACTGCAATTCGCTGACGTTCACCACCGGAAAGTTCTTTGGGTTTTCTCTGTAATAGATGGTCAATGTTTAAAATCGTAGCAGCTTGTTCAACGCGAGTTTTTATTTCAGCTTTTGGCGTTTTTCTTAATTTTAAACCGAATGCCATATTATCAAAAGCGGACATGTGTGGATACAAAGCATAGTTTTGAAAGACCATCGCTACGTTGCGGTCTTTGGGCTGCACGTCATTTACCATCCGATCGCCTATGTAAACCTTCCCTGATGTTGCATCTTCTAATCCAGCTATGATACGCATTACAGTAGATTTGCCGCATCCAGATGGTCCAACCAAAACGAAAAATTCCCCGTCTGGAATTTCTAATGATAAATTATCAACCGCGGTTATTTTCTGGTTAAAAACCTTTGTGACATTCTCTAAATAGATCCGACTCATTGCACGTCGTAAGCGCTAGCATCTAACTTTTCTTCTATTGTCTTATTCTTCCCCCAAAGAATTTCAATAACTTTTGCCAAGGTTGATTTTAAGAATTTTCTAGAAACAACAATATCGACAAATCCGTGTTTAAGCAAAAACTCGGCGGTTTGGAAACCTTCGGGTAATTTCTCGCCAATCGTACCTTCAATCACCCTGGCACCAGCAAATCCTAACAGTGCTTTAGGCTCGGAGATGACGATATCACCCAATGAAGCATAAGACGCCATTACACCAGCCATAGTCGGGTTGGTGACGACCGAGATATAAGGAATTCTTTCCTGTGCTAAAAGTGCTAATTCAGCTGAAGTTTTTGCCATCTGCATTAAAGAGAATATACCTTCTTGCATTCTCGCACCACCGGATGTGGAAATAATTGTAAGAGGAACTCTTTCTTCTATTGCTTTTCTAATAGCACGGGCGACTTTTTCACCAACAACCGAACCCATGCTACCGCCCATAAAATTAAAATCCATTAACCCTAAAATAACTGGAATGCTATCAATTGTCCCTTTACCAAATATAAAACCTTCGTCGGCACTGGTTTTTTTCTGTGCATCTGCCAGTTTCTCTGGATATTTCGGAAAATCTAATGGATTATCTGGCGTGAGATGCGGATCATATTCGTCAAACATATTGGCATCTAAAAGAATTTCAATATATTTCCTAGCGCTGATCCGAAAATGAAAGCTACAGCGCGAACAGATATAGAGATTCTGCTCTAAAGTCTTGCGATATAGAATTTCACCGCAACCTTCACAACGAACCCATAGTCCACCCGGAATTTCCATCTTTGAGTCAGCTTTCCCATTTATCGGCATGACAAAAGTATAAAACTAAAAGTAAATAAGTCAAGATATAAAAAGTTAAGTTGTACCTCATTTTAAAGTGCAAAATACCTTATTGCCTCATTTAAGGATCTATACGAAATAAACATCGGTTGCCTCATTAAATTTATACACGAAATTGTTATTAAGTTCAAGGTTAATTTTATCA